>ERZ889078.485-NODE-485-length-35869-cov-8.685151_pt1 | contig 35869 bp, 41 predicted proteins | sample MGYA00521266_ERZ889078 | MGnify/ENA primary metagenome ERZ889078 (study PRJEB32303, sample SAMEA104408618) | aquatic metagenome | biome: Brackish water; feature: Pelagic; material: water | place: Baltic Sea | collected 2014-06-16T06:34:00 | depth 76,534 m ...
GCGTTTTCGCTCCGTGAATGATTATGCGGCAATCACTGCCACAGCTCCTGAAAAGTCTTTGACGGCTCCAAAGAAGCGCAGCGGCGGTCGTAACAATACCGGTAAAATGACCATGCGATACATGGGTGGCGGGGCTAAGCAACGTTACCGTATCGTGGACTTCAAGCGTGAAAAGTTTGGTATTCCAGCAACGGTCAAAACAATAGAATACGATCCAAATCGTTCAGCATTTATTGCACTTGTCGTATATGCAGATGGTGAGAAGCGCTATATCATTGCGCCTAACGGATTGCAAGTAGATCAAACGATTGTTTCAGGTACAGGTTCTGCTCCAGAAGTAGGAAACTCTATGAAACTATCTGAATTACCTCTTGGTACGATCATCCACAACATCGAATTACGTCCAGGTCAGGGCGGCATCATTGCGCGTAGTGCGGGTGCCTTTGCTCAACTTTCTGCACGTGATGGGAAATACGCCACGCTGAAGATGCCTTCAGGTGAGACGCGTATGATCTTGGTTGAGTGTATGGCAACGGTAGGTGTTGTTTCAAACAGCGACCACCAGCAAGTACAAAGTGGTAAGGCAGGACGCAGCCGTTGGTTGGGTCGCCGTCCACGCACCCGTGGTGTAGCCATGAACCCTGTCGATCACCCAATGGGTGGTGGTGAAGGCCGGGCATCTGGTGGCCACCCACGCTCTCGCAACGGTATTCCTGCGAAGGGATACAAGACGCGTACGCCGAAGAAGGCAAGCAACCGCTACATCATTGAAAAACGCAAGAAATAAGCGATGGCACGTTCATTAAAAAAAGGACCCTATATCCATTACAAGCTTGAGAAGCGGGTTATGGAGAATGTAGAAGCAGGTAAGAAGACTGTTGTGAAAACATGGTCGCGTGCTTCTATGATCAGCCCAGACTTTGTAGGACAGACTATTGCTGTTCATAATGGCAGGACTTTCATTCCTGTGTATGTAACAGAGAATATGGTTGGACACAAACTCGGTGAATTCGCCCCCACACGTACTTTCCGCGGTCACGCAGGAAAGAAGGATAAGGGTAAACGATAAGAAGCCATGGGAAAACGTAAACAACTCTCATCAGTAGCCATGAAGGAAGCCCGCAAGAGCGTGGCCGTGGCTAAACTGAACAATTGCCCAACCTCACCACGCAAAATGCGTTTAGTAGCGGATTTGATCCGTGGTATGGAAGTAGCAAAAGCACTCTATGTATTGAAGCATAGTGGCAAAGAAGCATCTATCCGTATGGAGAAGTTGCTCATGTCTGCCCTCAGTAACTGGGAAACAAAGAACGAAGGAGTGTCTGTGGACGAAGCAAACCTCGTAGTTCAATTGATCAGTGTTGACGGTGGTCGTATGCTAAAGCGTGTACAACCTGCTCCACAGGGCCGTGCACACCGTGTACGCAAGCGTTCTAATCACGTCACTATTGTGGTTGGCGAGCAAGCAGAGGCACCTGTAGTAACCGAAGTAATCGAAGCTAAATAATGGGACAAAAAGCAAATCCTATCGGCAATCGCCTCGGTTTTATCCGCGGGTGGGACTCACAGTGGTATGGCGGTCGCAATTATGGCGATAAAATTGCCGAAGATGCGGCGATTCGTAAATACCTCTATGCGCGTCTTTCTCGTGCGAATGTTTCACGTATCATCATCGAGCGTACGTTAAAAGTGGTTACAGTGACAATTGCTACGGCACGTCCAGGTGTGATCATTGGTAAAGGTGGTTCTGAAGTTGATAAGTTGCGTGAAGAGCTCAAGAAATTAACAAAGAAGGATGTTCAGATCAACATTCACGAGATCAAGCGCCCTGAGTTGGATGCTAAATTGGTAGCTGATTCCATTGCGCGCCAAATTGAGGGTCGTATTTCTTTCCGTCGTGCTGTCAAGATGTCTATTGGTTCAACCATACGGATGGGAGCAGAAGGGATAAAGGTTCAATTGAGTGGACGTTTGAATGGTGCTGAAATTGCACGTTCAGAGAAATTTAAGGAAGGCCGTACTCCTTTGCACACTTTCCGTGCTGACATTGATTATCATATTTCTGAAGCGCATACGACCTATGGCCGTATAGGTATCAAAGTATGGATCATGAAAGGTGAAGTATATGGAAAGCGTGACTTGACCAATGTATTGGGGGCATCACAGCGTCCAAATTCAATGGGTCCTGGATCAAGTGCTCCTGGTGGGCGTGGTCCTGGTGGCCGTGGTCCTGGTGGTCCTGGTGGCCGTGGTCCCGGTGGTGCCGAACGTCGTAGTCCAAACAACCGTAAAGCTTAATTCGGAGTTATATCATGTTACAGCCGAAAAAAACCAAGTACCGTAAAATGTTTAAGGGCAAAATGAAGGGCCTAGCCCAACGTGGCGCGACCTTAGCATTCGGTTCCTATGGCATCAAATCTCTTGAAGAGGTTTGGATGACCGCACGTCAGATTGAAGCCGCACGTATAGCCGCAACGCGTTACATGAAACGTGAAGGCCAGTTGTGGATTCGTATTTTCCCAGACAAGCCTATCACGAAGAAGCCTCTTGAGGTTCGTATGGGTAAGGGTAAAGGTGCTGTAGAATACTACGCAGCTGTAATCCGTCCGGGTCGTATGTTGTTTGAATTGGATGGAGTTCCTGAGGACATCGCTATTGAAGCATTGCGCCTTGCGGCTCAAAAGCTTCCGGTGAAGACCAAGCTGGTTACCCGTCGTGATTTAGTTAAGTCTTAATTCCTGCAGCCATGAAAATGAAAGAAATTCAGAACCTGTCTCAGGAAGAGTTGATGAACCAATTGTCTTCTGTAAAGAAGGAATTGTCAGAGATGCAGCGCAAGCACCGCATCAGCCCCATGGACAATCCCATGGTGATAAAAGCAATGCGTAAAGTCGTGGCACGTTTGTCCACGGAAGTCACTAACCGTCAAGTTAAATAATTGAGGTCGATGGAAAATGAACGCAACCTCCGCAAAGAGCGTACTGGTGTAGTCACTAGTGCTGCTATGGACAAAACGGTCACCGTGAGCGTTTCTCGTCGCGTGAAGCACGCCAAGTATGGCAAGTTCCTCACGTTTTCGAAGAAGTTTCATGCACATGATGAGACCAACGATTGCAACAATGGCGATACGGTTCGTATCATGGAGATTCGTCCCATGAGTAAAACCAAAGTATGGCGCGTCGTAGAAATTATCGAAAGAGCTAAGTAAAGATGTTACAAACAGAATCACGCCTCCGCGTTGCGGACAATTCGGGTGCCAAAGAGGTTTTGGTCATTCGTGTCTTGGGGGGTACGCGTCGTCGCTACGCTTCAGTAGGAGACAAGATCGTTGTTACGATCAAAGACGCTGCTCCGGCAGGAAATGCTAAGAAGGGTACAGTTTCTAAAGCTGTAGTTGTTCGTACCAAGAAAGAAGTGCGCCGTCCTGACGGTTCATATATCCGCTTTGATGACAACGCTTGTGTGTTGCTCAATGCTAACGGCGAAATGCGCGGAACGCGTGTTTTTGGTCCGGTTGCTCGTGAGCTTCGTGACAAGCAGTACATGAAGATTGTTTCCTTGGCACCTGAAGTGCTTTAAGAATCTGAATACAATGGCAAAGTTTCATATCAAAACAGGAGACACGGTGATGGTCATTGCCGGTACTTCCAAAGGGCAGCAGGGTCGCGTGGTCCGCATGATCCCTAAGCAGCACCGTGCGGTGGTGGAAGGAGTCAATATGATCACCAAGCATCTCAAGCCTTCGGCGAGCAATCCCCAAGGAGGCATAGAAAAAATGGAAGCACCCATCCACATATCAAATTTGATGGTGATGGATGCAACCGGTACCCCAACTCGTACGCGCCGTGAGGTCGACGAAAAAGGACAGACCATGCGTATTTCCGTTAAATCTGGTAAACCGATCGTGAAGTAATGGAGCCAAAACTCAAAATAGATTTTCACGGCAAGGTTGTTCCTGCTTTGAAAGAGCAATTTGCTTACAAGAATGACTTGCAGGTGCCTCGTCTTGAAAAAATCGTGCTTAGCCAAGGTATTGGTGTAGCTGTTTCTGACAAGAAGTTGGTGGACAATGCGGTGGAGGAAATGACCTTGATTGCTGGCCAACGGGCAGTTGCAACTAAGTCTAAGAAAGATATCTCAAACTTTAAGTTGCGTAAGGGAATGCCTGTAGGTGCACGTGTCACCCTTCGTGGTGAGCGCATGTACGATTTCTTAGAGCGTCTTTTGGTTTCCTCTTTGCCACGTATTCGTGACTTCCAGGGTGTGAAAGAAGGATTTGATGGCCGTGGAAACTTTACCATGGGTATCTCTGAACAGATCATCTTTCCTGAAATCGAGATTGACAAAGTAAATCGTATTTCAGGTATGGACATCACGTTCGTTACCTCGGCAAAAACAGACAAGGAGTGCAAAGCGCTTCTCCAGGAATTCGGAATGCCTTTCAAAAAATAAGTCATGGCCAAAGAATCAATGAAAGCGCGTGAGCGCAAACGTGAAGCCCTAGTAGCAAAGTATGCTACAAAGCGCGAAGCACTTAAAGCAGCTGGAGACTATTTGGGTTTGCAGAAGTTGCCTAAAAACGCATCTCCTGTGCGCCTGCACAACCGTTGCAAATTGACGGGTCGTCCCCGCGGATACATGCGCCAGTTTGGCCTTTCTCGCGTGACCTTCCGTGAAATGGCTTTGAACGGGTTGATCCCAGGTGTGAAAAAGAGTAGCTGGTAATTCTTAGAATTCAAAAGAACATGTATACAGATCCTATAGCAGATTTCCTCACTCGTATTCGCAACGGCGCTAAAGCCGGACATGCGGTCATCGAGGTTCCCTCCAACAACATGAAGGTGGAAATCGCCCGTCTTTTGCAAGACCAAGGGTACATCGCTAGCTACAAAGTTGACCAAGATGGTCCTCAGGGTACGCTAAAGGTGGCTTTGAAGTACGAAAAGTCTTCAAAGCGTCCCGTGATCCGCGGTATTGACCGTGCTTCACGTCCTGGCTTGCGCAATTATAAATCAGCAACTACCCTTCCCCGTGTGAAGAACGGTCTTGGTGTCGCGCTTGTTAGTACCTCTCAAGGTATGATGACCGATAAAGAGGCTCGCTCTAAGAACATTGGAGGAGAAGTTATTTGCTACGTCTATTAATTCGACCGATATGTCACGTATAGGTAAATCCCCCATCACAATTCCTGCAGGTGTAACCATCACCGTAGAGAATTTCGTGGTCACGGTTAAGGGAAGCAAAGGCACCTTGGTGCAGCCCATCCCTTCCGAGACCGGTATTGAAATTGCGGATAACGTATTGACGGTAACCCGTCCTTCGGACGCCAAGCCCCATCGTGCTGCGCACGGTTTGTATCGTTCATTAATCAACAACATGGTTGTGGGTGTTTCTGAAGGGTGGACCAAGCGTCTTGAATTGGTGGGTGTTGGTTACCGCGCAAGCCATGAAGGTCAAGTTATTGACTTGTCACTTGGATTTTCGCACAACATCATGATGCAAATCCCTTCTGAGGTTACGGTTAATACAGTAAGTGAAAAAGGTAAGAACCCCATTGTTGAATTGTCCTCATTTGACAAGCAACTTGTAGGTATGATAGCTTCCAAGATTCGTGGATTCCGCAAACCTGAGCCTTACAAAGGAAAAGGTGTTCGCTATGTTGGTGAAGTAGTTCGTAAGAAGGCGGGTAAATCAGGTGGTAAATAATCGTATATAGATCATGGCAACGAAAGAAATGACCCGTAGAGACCGTATCCACATGCGTATTCGCAAGGTGGTTACCGGTACCGCATCCTGCCCTCGCCTGGCCGTATTCCGCAGCAGCAAAGAAATTTATGCGCAGTTGGTGGACGACGAAAATGGAACAACTTTGGCGCAAGCGACCTCACTAACGAAGGCTGGAGAGTCTCTCTCTGGCACAAAGACTGAGCAAGCAGCAGAAGTTGGGAAGAAAATCGCCGAACTCGCAAAAGCGAAAGGCATTGAATGCGTAGCGTTTGACCGTGGCGGATTCCTTTATCATGGACGTGTAAAGGCCTTGGCCGAAGGAGCACGTGAAGGCGGACTGAAATTCTGATAGAAGAGATGAAAGAAATCACATCAAAAAAAGTAAAGCCTAGCGGCTTAGAACTCGTGGATCGCCTCGTAGGTGTACAACGTGTTACCAAAGTGACCAAAGGTGGTCGTGCATTTGGCTTCACCGCAATTGTGGTAGTAGGCGATGAGCATGGCATAGGTGGCTATGGCCTTGGTAAGAGCAAGGAAGTTTCTGAAGCTGTAAACAAAGGCATTGAAGACGCCAAGAAAAATCTGTACCGCTTTCCTATCGTGAAGGGCAGTATTCCTCACGAGCAAGATGGAAAATTTGGTGGAGCACGCGTATTCCTACGTCCAGCTTCTTCAGGTACAGGTGTTATCGCAGGTGGTGCAATGCGTCATGTATTAGAGAGTGTTGGCGTACACGATGTATTGGCAAAGTCCAAAGGATCATCCAACCCACACAACTTGGTAAAAGCCACGTTTATGGCCTTGCATCAATTGCGTGATGCGAAGCAAGTTGCACGCACACGTGGTGTGGAAGTTTCTAAAGTATTTAACGGCTGATTCATCCATTATGGCACGTATTAAGATTACACAAGTTCGCAGCCTCATCAACCGCCCACCTAACCAGCGTGCCACTATGGTCGCCTTAGGTTTGCGCAAGATGAACCACAGTGTGGAACACGAGAATACTCCTCAAATTGCAGGTATGGTTCGTACGGTGTTCCATCTCATTCAAGTTGAAGAAGTTAAATAAGAGAAGGTATGTCACTTCACAATATTAAACCTGCTGCAGGTTCTACATTCACCAAGAAGCGTCTTGGACGCGGAGAGGGTAGTGGTTCTGCCGGAACAGCTGGACGCGGTCACAAAGGCCAAAAGTCACGTTCTGGTTATAGCAAAAAGATCGGTTTTGAAGGCGGTCAAATGCCCCTTCAGCGTCGTGTTCCAAAGTTTGGTTTCACCAATCCAAATCGTGTGGAATACCGTGGGATCAATCTTCATACGCTTCAAAACTTGGTTGAAACCAAGCAACTTACTGAAGTTAACTTGGAAGTATTGATGCAAAATGGATTGGCAAACAAGCATGATTTGGTCAAAGTATTAGGCCGAGGAATCTTAACTGCTGCTGTTAAAGTATCCGCGCATAAATTCAGTGCAACCGCATCTGCAGCTATTGAGGCAGCGGGTGGATCTGTCGAAACCCTCTAAGGACCCTACCTATGAAGCGTTTTATCCAAACCCTCCAAAACATCTGGCGCATCGCCGAACTGCGAGAGAAAATTCTCTTGACAGCCGGTTTGCTCTTGGTGTACCGTTTGGGCTCCAATGTGGTACTACCGGGTATTGATCCTGAATCTTTGGGTCAACTTCAGAACCAGGCTTCTGAAGGTTTGGTTGGATTGATCAATGCATTCTCTGGGGGTGCTTTTGCAAATGCTTCGGTATTGGCTTTAGGTATCATGCCGTATATCTCGGCATCTATTGTGATTCAATTAGCGGGTCTCGCTGTCCCCAGCATCCAAAAGATGCAAAAGGAAGGGGAGTCTGGACGCCGAAAGTTGAATCAAATCACGCGCTACTTGACCATCTTGATTGTGGCAGCTCAGGCACCTGGATACATCACGAACTTGCTTATGCAAGGCGTGACGGTCACCCTGCCAATGCCGACCTTCTGGTTTGCAGCATGGACTGTTATTATTGCAGGAACCATTTTTGCGATGTGGCTCGGTGAGCGCATCACGGAAAAAGGCATCGGCAACGGTATCTCCATATTGATCATGATTGGTATTGTGGCTACGTTGCCACAGGCTTTCTTCCAGGAATTGGTTACACAGTTGAGCCCAACAGGTGGCGGATGGATTAAATTCCTCCTTGAGATGGTGGCGATTTACCTCGTTTTCCTTTTCGCTATTGCCATTACCCAAGCTGTACGTCAAATCCCACTGGAGTACGCTAAGCGTGTTGCAGGTGGCAGTAATAAGACCATCGGACGTAATTATCTACCGATTAAAGTAAATGCCTCTGGCGTTATGCCGATCATCTTTGCACAGGCTTTGATGTTTATTCCGCTAACCGTGGTGCAATACACAGGTTTGGATGGTGCGGGCGCAACCTGGATGGTAGATGTCTTTGGCAATATCCAAGGGTTCTGGTACAATTTTGTTTTCGCCATGCTGATCTTGGTATTCACCTATTTCTACACTGCGATTCAGATCAACACAACCCAAATTGCCGATGATTTAAAGCGCAATGGTGGGTTTATCCCCGGCATTAAACCAGGAGAAGCGACAGGCAGCTACATCGATGATGTTCTAGCCAAAATCACATTACCTGGTGCTATTCTGTTGGCACTTATTGCCATCTTGCCTTCCCTTGCTATGACAGCAGGCGTGAATATGCAATGGGCTCAATTCTACGGAGGCACCTCTCTGTTGATTATCGTAGGTGTTGTCCTTGACACCTTGATGCAAGTTGAAAGTTATTTGTTGAACAGTCATTATGACGGCCTCATGGATGGAGGACGTCTGACGGGCAGAAATAACACCATCTAACTATGGCAAAACAAGGGGGGATTACCCAAGACGGCACCATTACGGAAAATCTTTCTAACGCAATGTTTCGCGTTGAGTTAGAGAATGGACACGTAGTGACCGCACATATCTCTGGAAAGATGCGTATGCACTATATCAAACTCCTTCCAGGGGATCGTGTGAAATTGGAGTTGTCTCCTTACGATTTGTCCAAGGCACGTATTACCTACCGTTATTAAAGATTTGTTTAGAAACACACCATGAAAGTTCGAGCATCACTTAAAAAGCGTAGCGCTGATTGCAAGATTGTCCGTCGCAAGGGCCGCTTGTACATCATCAACAAGAAGAATCCGAAGTTGAAGCAACGACAAGGTTAAATCCATTTAGACTAAAAAAATGGCGAGAATTGCTGGCATAGACCTCCCGAAAAATAAACGTGGAGAAATTGGACTGACTTATATCTACGGAGTAGGTCGTTCACGATCGCGTGAGATCCTCATAGCGGCGGGCGTTGATATTAACATCAAAGTCCAAGACTGGACGGATGATCAATTGCAAGAAATCCGTAACTGGATTACCGACAATGTGAAAGTGGAGGGAGAACTCCGATCTGAAACACAAATGAACATCAAGCGATTGATGGATATTGGATGCCAACGCGGTATCCGACACCGTCTGGGGCTGCCCCTTCGTGGTCAGCGTACCAAGAATAATTCGCGTACTCGTAAGGGTAAGCGTAAGACGGTAGCAAACAAGAAGAAGGCAACGAAATAATCCATAACTGATGGCTAAGTCTACCAAGTCGACTAAGACGACGAAAAAGCGCAAGGTGAAAGTGGAAGCCGTGGGAGAAGCTCACGTTACTTCTACATTTAACAACATCATCATTGCACTCACCAATACCCAAGGTCAAGTAATTTCTTGGTCCTCTGCGGGTAAAATGGGATTCCGTGGTTCTAAAAAGAACACGCCTTACGCGGCACAAATGGCAGCTGAGAATGCTGCAGGTGTTGCTGTAGAAGCGGGATTGCGTAAAGTCAAGGTCTATGTAAAGGGCCCAGGTAACGGTCGCGAGAGTGCGATTCGAAGCTTGAATAACAGTGGAATCGAAGTAACGGAAATCGTGGATATCACGCCTATTCCGCACAACGGTTGCCGTCCCCCAAAACGCCGTCGCGTATAATTTTTAATTGACAGAAAGAAATGGCACGTTATAGAGGTCCCCTTACGAAGATTGCACGCCGCTTTGGTGAGCCCATTTTTGGCCCGGATCGCGCATTAGAAAAGCGCAACTATCCTCCCGGACAACATGGTTTCCAACGCAAGCGCGGCAAGAAGTCCGAATACTCCGTTCAATTAGCTGAAAAGCAGAAAGCAAAATATACCTATGGTATTTTGGAGCGTCAGTTCCGCATTTTGTTTGACCGCGCGTCACGCTCTAAGGGCGTTACGGGTGAGGTTTTATTGCAGCTTTGCGAGAGCCGTCTTGACAATGTAGTTTACCGTCTAGGTGTTGCACCTACACGTCGTGGTGCACGTCAGTTGGTTTCTCACCGTCACATGACGGTGAATGGCATAGTATGTAACATTCCTTCTTACCAAGTGAAGCCCGGTGACGTGGTTTCTGTACGTGAGAAGTCCAAAACCCTCGAGGTTATTACTGCAGCCCTTTCAGGTGGATCTAACAACCAATATGGTTGGGTGACCTGGAACGATGCGACCATGACAGGAACTTTTGACAGTGTCCCTTCACGAGACATGATTCCTGAAAACATTAAGGAGCAACTGATTGTCGAACTCTACTCGAAATAAGCTATGGCTATCCTTCAATTCCAAAGGCCTGAAAAGGTTATTGTTAACGCGACTACTGATACACACGGACAGTTTGAATTCCGTCCATTAGAGCCAGGTTATGGTCTAACGGTAGGTAACGCACTTCGTCGCGTATTGCTGAACTCCTTAGAGGGTTTTGCTTTCACTTCGGTGCGTATCTATGGTGTAGAGCATGAATTTTCTACGATCAAAGGTGTCGTGGAAGATGTGACAGAAATAGTTTTGAACCTTAAGCAGGTTCGCCTTAAGCGCCAAATTGATTCGGCAGATGCTGAAGTCGTGAAGGTTAGCTTGACAGGTAAAGACCAGTTAACGGCTGGTGATTTGGGCTCATTTATGACCAATTATCAAGTGTTGAACCCTGATATGGTGATTTGCAACATGGATGCCTCTGTTAAGATTGAAATGGAACTTACGATCGAAAAAGGTCGTGGTTATATTCCCGCGGAGGAGAACAAAAAGGTAGATGCAGCTTTAGGCACTATAGCGCTTGATGCAATCTATACGCCAATCAAGAATGTCAACTACAGCATTGAGAACTTCCGTGTTGAGCAAAAGACTGACTTTGAAAAGTTGATCCTTGACATCCACACAGACGGAAGCATTGCACCTCAAGACGCTTTAACTGATGCGGCGCAGATCTTGATTCAACATTTCTTGTTGTTCACCGATGAGCGCATGATTCCTGACTCAGAGCCCATTCAAGAAGTGGAGAGCTATGACGAAGAAGTGATGGAGATGCGCAAGCTTCTTCTGAAGGCTTTGACCGAACTCGAATTAAGTGTTCGTGCGTTGAATTGCTTGAAGGCAGCTGAAGTTGAGACTGTGGCTGACTTGGTCTCTTACACGAAAGCTGACTTAATGAAGTTCCGCAACTTCGGTAAGAAGTCATTGACTGAACTCGAAGAGTTGGTCGCACATTTGGGTCTTTCTTTCGGGATGGATACCACCAAGTACAAACTGGATAAGGAATAATTTGCAATGAGACACGGCAAGAAATTTAATCACCTTGGACGTACGGCTTCCCACAGGAAGGCGATGTTGAGCAACATGGCAACTTCGTTGATTACGCACAAGCGTATCAATACAACGGTGGCCAAAGCAAAAGAACTAAAGAAGTATGTGGAGCCATTGGTTACACGTTCTAAAGTTGATAGCACGCACAATCGTCGTATGGTATTTAGCTACCTTCAAGACAAGTATGCTGTTACGGAGCTTTTCAGTGAAGTAGCGGTGAAGGTCGGAGACCGTCCAGGCGGATATACCCGCATCATCAAGACGGGTAATCGTCTAGGTGACAATGCAGATATGTGTATGATGGAGCTTGTAGATTATAATGAAATCTATGGCAACGAAAAGAAGGAGGCGAAGAAGTCAACGCGTCGTGGCAAGAAAACAGCGGCTCCAGCCTCTGAAGCTACGAAGGTTGAAGCCCCTGAGGCAGTAGTAGAAGAGTCTACTGAAGCTTCAGTTGATGCGCCTGTGGAAAACAACGAAAACGAGGCAGAATAATCACACAAATGCGCGTGAAATCTCTGCTAACTTGCAAAGGATAAGGTGACCCCTTATCCTTTTTTTATGTCCAGTTCTAAAATAGTATGAATGAGTTCAAAAGCAGTTGTAATCCTTCAAGATGGAACCGTTTTTCATGGAAGATCTACAGGTCTTGATGGCACGGCATTTGGTGAAATTTGCTTTAATACTGGGATGACAGGATATCAAGAGATATTCACAGATCCAAGTTATAAAGGTCAGTTAATGGTGACAACTACTGCGCACATTGGTAACTATGGCATTGTTGCGGAAGAATCTGAAAATGCGCAAGTGCAAATTTCGGGTTTGATCGTGCGCAATTTTAGTGAAGTCGAATCTCGTCCTCGGGCAGAGGGAAAGACGTTGGCTGCTTTCTTCAAGGAACAAAACAAAGTAGCCATCGCCGATGTGGATACCCGCGCTCTCGTGCGTCATATTCGCGAACATGGTGCGCAAAATGCTGTCATTACGACAGAAGTCGACCGCCTAGAAGAGATAAAGATGGAATTGAATTCGACCCCCTCTATGGAGGGATTGGCGCTTTGTCCTGACGTTAGCACAAAAGAGGTCTACGCCTTTGGTGAAGCGGATGCCCCTTTGCACGTTGCGGCATTAGATTTAGGGATCAAGAAGAACATTTTGCGCTGCCTTACAGAAGTTGGGTGCCGTGTTACGGTGTTCCCGCATAATACCTCGTTTGAAGCCATGGCTGCCACCGGTGCAGATGGGTTCTTCTTATCCAATGGTCCCGGTGACCCTTCCGCATCTCCTGAGGTGATTGAAGTGGCAAGGTCCATGATTTCTTCTGGAAAACCCACCTTTGGCATTTGCCTCGGGCATCAGATGATCGCTCTTGCTTCAGGGATGAAAACGTACAAGATGCACAATGGGCACAGGGGGATTAACCATCCCGTTAAGAATTTGGCCACAGGAAAAGGAGAAATCACCTCCCAAAACCATGGCTTTGCTGTTGCTATGGAAGATGTAGAGAAACATGCGCATATAGAATTAACGCATGTACACCTGAATGATGGAACGGTTGCCGGCATACGTCGGACGGATGCCCCAGTTTTCAGCGTGCAGTATCATCCTGAAGCTTCTCCTGGCCCCCATGACTCGCGCTACTTATTTCAAGACTTTGTCACATTAATGAACGTTAAAAAAATATAAACCATGCCCATTATCACGTCTATACATGCACGCCAAATTTTAGATTCTCGCGGTAATCCTACGGTTGAAGCGGAAGTCTATTGTGAAGATGGCTCATTCGGTCGGGCGGCTGTGCCTTCTGGTGCATCCACTGGGGCGCACGAGGCGGTCGAAATGCGCGATGGCGATGCCCAAGTGTATCTCGGAAAAGGCGTATTAAACGCAGTAGAAAATGTCAAGACCACACTTGCGGAAGCAGTGGTAGGTCTGGAGGTAACAGACCAAGCTGAGCTAGACATGGCGATGCTTGAAGCAGATGGCACCCATAATAAAGCCAAACTGGGGGCAAATGCCATCCTAGCTGTGAGTCTCGCAGCGGCGCGTGCTGCTGCGCAAGCGACCAATCTACCCTTGTTTCAGTATGTAGGAGGTGTGACTGCGCGTACCCTACCTGTTCCCATGATGAACATCCTAAACGGAGGCTCTCATGCTGACAACTCCATTGACTTCCAAGAGTTCATGGTGATGCCTGTAGGTGCGGAAAGCTTCAGTGAATCCTTGCGCATGGGAACAGAAATCTTTCACCACCTAAAGTCAGTTCTTCAGAGCAAGGGGTATAGCACCAATGTGGGGGATGAAGGCGGTTTCGCACCTAATATTCAAAGTAATGAAGAGGCTATTGAAATTGTCCTGAAAGCCATTGAAAAGGCTGGTTACGAGCCTGGGCAAGATGTTTTCATTGCCATGGACGCCGCTATGACGGAGTTGTATGATGAGAAAACAGGTCTCTATACGTTCTCTAAGAGTTCCAAAAAGTCATTAACCACAGATGAAATGGTGGCTTACTGGACGGATTGGTCGAAGAAGTATCCCATTCTTTCCATTGAAGATGGTTTGGCCGAGGATGATTGGGCTGGCTGGGCTGCGCTAAACAAGTCTATTGGTCACACCACGCAGTTGGTGGGCGATGATCTTTTTGTAACCAATGTGAAGCGTGTTGAACGCGGCATCAAAGAAGGTTCCGCCAATTCCGTTCTCGTGAAAGTCAATCAAATCGGCACCCTGACAGAAACGATTACCACGGTGCAAAAAGCACAGCGCAATGGTATGACGTGTATCATGAGCCACCGTTCAGGTGAAACAGAAGATTCTACCATTGCGGATTTGGCTGTTGCATTGAACACGGGCCAAATCAAGACGGGTTCGGCGTCACGTTCGGACAGAATGGCTAAGTACAACCAATTGCTTCGTATCGAAGAGATGTTGGGGGATACGGCTGTATTTAATGGCAAGAATTTTAAATAAGACCTCAAAATGGACCGCATAAAAGAACATTTTTCCACCAAAATCCCTATTGCTCAAGCGGAAACCAAAGCGTTTTTAGCTACCCATGGAGAAGAGACCTTGGGTGAGATAAAAGTGAATCAGATTTATCAAGGCATGCGCGGTATGTTGGCATTGATCTGTGAAACCAGCAAATTGGATCCTGAAGAGGGCATTCGTTTCCGTGGCTATAGTATTCCTGAATTACAAAAGTTGCTTCCTGCATATCCTGGCGGCCAGGAGCCACTTCCTGAGGGTCTGTTTTATCTCATCCTCATGAATGAGTTACCAACAGATGATGATGTGCGTCGCGTCAGCAACAACTGGGCGCGCCGTGCGATTGTACCTCCGCATGTATTTAAAACCATCGACGCTCTGCCAAGCTATACTCACCCCATGACGCAATTTGTGGTGGGGATCATGGCGTTACGCACTGAAAGTGAGTTTGCAAAGGCGTATGCCAATGGCGTAAAAAAATCGGAATATTGGGACACTACATATGAAGATGCGATGAACTTGATTGCGCGTTTACCGCGGATTGCTGCATACATCTACCGTCGTGCATATAAAAATGGAGAGCATATTGAACCTGATACTAAGTTGGATTGGGCGGGTAATTTTGCCCACATGTTGGGGTATGACAATGAAGAGTTCAGAGAACTCATGCGATTGTACATGACGATTCACTCGGATCATGAAGGGGGCAACGTCTCTGCCCATACGGTTCATCTTGTCGGGTCTGCATTGTCAGATGCGTATCAGAGTTTTGCGGCAGGAATGAATGGTCTCGCCGGGCCTCTTCATGGCCTAGCAAATCAAGAGGTCATTAAATGGACCTTGGAGATGAAAGAAGCCATTGGCTCTGAAACGCCAACCAAAGAAGAAATTGCTCAATACTGTCAAGCCACGCTAGCAGGCGGAAAGGTGATTCCGGGTTTTGGCCATGCGGTATTGCGCAAAACAGATCCACGGTATACCGCACAACGCGAGTTTGCTCAAAAGCATATGCCTGAAGATCCGCTGTTCCAGGTGATTTCCAATATCTATGATGTGGTTCCTGGGATTTTAGAAGCAACGGGAAAAGTGAAGAATCCATGGCCAAACGTCGATGCACATTCAGGTCAGCTGCTCATGCATTATGGCTTAGTGGAGTATGACTTTTATACGGTGCTCTTCGGCGTGTCACGTGCCATTGGTACGTTAACTAATTTGATTTGGGATCGTGCCTTGGCAATGCCCTTGGAACGCCCGGGTTCAACCACGACAGAATTACTTAAGAAGCGCTTTGGAAGCTAGGATTTTTCTTATGTAAATCAATATTTTACCTTATTTTTGCAGTCCTTTTTGGAAAGCGTTTTTGCAGGCGCCAAAAAGGACTGCTATTTTTTATACCCTTCTGGTGGGCGCTGAAGCCTGCAAAACTGCTGGAATACAAGAAAACAAGCGCATGGCCAAATCGACCAAGCCTGAAGTTGAAGCTGAAGAGCTGAACACCCCAGAAACCATCCAAGAAGTTGCTGTACCTGCTGAAGAAGCGGTGGAAGCACCTGTTGCAGAAGAAGCGCCCGCTGTAGAGGAAGCATCTGTTGCAGAAGAAGCGCCCGCTGTAGTGGAAGCATCTGTTGCAGAAGAAGCTCCCGCTGTAGAAGAAGCATCTGTTACAGAAGTAGCACTCGCTGCTGAGGAAGCCGAACCAGCTGAAAAAACACCTGCAAAACGTGCCATCAAGAAAGCCCCTAAGAAAGAAGTAGAAGCTTCTGAAGAGGAAGAAGGCGAAGATGAAGATCTTGTTTTGGAAGCGGAAGAAGCAGAAGAGCCCTTTGATTGGGACGCCTACGAAACTGGAAGCAAAGAGAAGTCGGAGAGTGTCATGGCAATGGAAAAGATGTATGAAGACACTTTGGTGACTTCTGTTGAGCACCAAGTCGTAACCGGTAAGGTGGTCAATATGTCTGACCGTGATGTGATCATCGACATCGGCTCAAAGTCTGAAGGAGTTGTGTCACTAAATGAATTCCGCTACAATCCTGATTTGAAAATTGGAGATGCTGTAGAGGTTCTCGTTGACAAGCAAGAAGATAAATTAGGTCAATTGGTTCTGTCTCACCGCAAAGCCCGCTCTATCCAAGCGTGGGATCGTGTGAACGAAGCCTTTGACACAGAAGAAATTGTACAAGGCTATGTAAAGTGCCGCACCAAAGGCGGTATGATTGTGGATATTTTCGGATTGGAAGCATTCCTTCCCGGTTCACAGATCGACGTAAAGCCTATTCGCGATTATGATATCTACGTTGATAAGACGATGGAATTCAAGATTGTGAAGATTAACCACGAGTTTAAAAACGTGGTTGTTTCGCACAAGGCCCTTATTGAGGCTGACTTGGAAGAACAGAAGCGTAAGATCATCGGCCAGTTGGAGAAAGGTCAAGTATTGGAAGGTGTGGTCAAAAACATCACCAGCTATGGCGTATTTATCGACTTGGGTGGTGTTGACGGTTTGGTACACATTACAGACCTTTCTTGGAGCCGCATCAACCATCCTTCAGAAGTGGTTGGACTCGATCAGAAGATCAATGTGGTTATCCTTGACTTTGATGAGGCTAAGACGCGTATCCAATTGGGTCTTAAGCAATTGTTCCCACATCCATGGGATGCATTGGATGTTAGTATCGCTGCAGGTGACAAGATCAAAGGAAAGGTTGTTGTTCTTGCGGACTATGGTGCCTTTGTTGAGGTTGCATCCGGCGTTGAAGGTTTGATCCACGTTTCTGAAATGAGCTGGGGTTCACACTTACGTTCTGCCAATGATTTCTACAAGGCAGGCGACCAAGTCGAGGCTATTGTATTGAGCATTGACCGCGAAGAGCGCAAAATGTCTCTAGGTGTGAAGCAATTGACACCAGATCCTTGGTCTGAAATCACGTCTAAGTACCCTGTGAATTCCACCCATACTGGTAAGGTGCGCAACTTTACCAACTTCGGTGTATTCTTGGAGTTAGAAGAGGGTATCGATGGGTTGGTTCACATCTCTGACCTTTCATGGACGAAGAAAGTGAAGCACCCATCTGAGTTTACTTCTGTAGGCGCTGATCTTGAGGTGCAGGTATTGGACATTGACGTTGAAAACCGTCGTTTGAGCCTAGGTCACAAGCAAGTTTCTGAAAACCCATGGGACAGTTACGCAGTTGTCTTCGGTGAAGGAAGCAAGCACCAAGGTGAAGTGAAGTCTGCGGCAGACAAAGGATTCAATGTATGGTTTGCGGACCAAGAGTTGGATGCTTATTGCCCTGCACGTCATGCCATTAAGGAAGACGAATCATCTATCGCAGTAGGCGAGCAGATTGATTTCGTTGTGATTGAATTTAACCGTGATAGCCGTCGCATTTTAGTGTCACACACCCAAACCTTTAAGCAAGTTGCAGATAGCCAAGAAGGCGGAAGCAAGAAAGGCAAGGGCGGTGGTAACAAAGGAGGTTCTTCTGCAGTAAATGCAGTGAACTCAATAGTTGAAAAGTCCACTTTAGGTGATCTTGACAGCTTGGCGCGCTTGAAGGAAGAGATGGAGAACAACGAATAATCCTTTTCTTTTAATAGATTTCAAAGGGCTGCCTCAAAGGGTGGCCCTTTTTTTATCTTCACTCCATGGTATACGTTAAAGACATTGCCCAATTATTAGAAACGTGGGCTCCACTAGCTTTTCAGGCGTCTTATGACAACTCTGGCTTGCTCGTCGGGGATCCGTCTATGCTGGTAACGGGTGTACTCGTGGCATTAGATGTAACGGAAGAGGTTTTGCAAGAGGCTAAGGATAAAGGGTGTAATCTATTGGTGACACACCATCCCATTATTTTCAAAGGATTAAAGCAGCTCACGGGCAAAACAGAGGTAGAACGTTGCGTGGCTATGGCGCTAAGAGACGGAATTGCCCTGTATGCGGCACATACTAACCTTGATAGCGTAGAAGATGGCGTGAGCCATGCTTTGGCAGAAGCCTTGTCGGTTCATGATCTCTCTATTTTGGCGCCCAGAGAAGGTCTTTTGTATGGGCTAAACGTCCATACCCCATTGACACATACTGAAAAGGTAGCCAATGCCCTTTTTGACGCTGGAGCAGGTAGAGTGGGCCGCTATGATGCATGTCATTTTAATGTCCAGGGGGAGGGAACCTTTCGCCCATTATCTGGGGCAAATCCCTTTGATGGGGTGATAGGGGAACAGAAGAAGGTCCAGGAAGCACAGCAGCATTTTGTGGTATCCGCCGAACATCGAGGGGCAGTGCAAACCGCTTTAGTGTCCTCCCACCCATACGAAGTAGTAGCGCATTCTTGGATTGCGATGGAGAATACGCGTCAAGATGTAGGTTTTGGTGTCATAGGAGCCCTGGTAGAAGAAATGGATTGGAAGGACTTTGTCCAACTCGTCAAAAACACCCTTGGCGTTTCGGCTATTCGTCACAGTCCATTGGTGAAGTCAAAAGTGAAGAAAATTGCGCTTTGCGGAGGGGCTGGAATGGATCTTCTTCCGCAAGCAATACGGCAAAATGCAGACGTCTATCTGACGGCTGATATTACGTATCATCGTTATTTTGAGGCGAAAGGCGCCCTAGTTTTAATGGACGTGGGCCATTGGGAAAGCGAGCAGTTTACCATTAAAATCTTAGCAGACCACATTCAAAGGAAATTCCGTAATTTTGCCGTCCTTACGACAACGTCGGTAACCAATCCCATGATCACTGTTTGATATGGCTAAAAAGACTAGCACTACGGCTACGGCCACAGTAGAAGATAAACTCCGCGCTTTGTACAATCTACAAATCGTGGATCGTCGCATTGACGAAATCCGCAGCCTTCGCGGTGAGCTTCCCCTTGAGGTTCAAGATTTGGAGGATGAAATCACGGGTTTGGAGACACGCTTTGAGCGCATCCATGAGGAAGTTTCTTCGGCTAAAACAGAAATCAAAGGCCACAAGCAATTGATTAAAGGTTGCCAGGAGAAAATCAGCAAATATGAAGAGCAGCAGAAAAACGTGCGTAACAATCGTGAGTTTGATGCGATTGCCAAGGAAATTGAGTACCAAGAATTGGAAATTCAATTGGCTGAAAAGCATATCCGTGAATTTGAAGCAACTGTGGAGACACGCGGAGCTGTTTTGGCTACGGTAGAAGAAAAATTAGCTGAACGCAAGAGCCATTTATCATTTAAGCAGGGCGAATTAGAGTCCATCATCAAGGAAACAGAAAAGGAAGAGGCGGTTTTATTAGATCGCTCCAAAGACCTAGCTGAAAATATTGGAGATGAACGTTTATTATCTGCTTACACGCGTATACGTGGAAAAGTAAATAATGGTCTAGCCATCGTCAGTATTGAACGTGGTGCATCTTCAGGATCGTATTTCACTATTCCACTTCAGCGTCAAATGGAGATTGCACAGCGAAAGAAAATCATGATTGACGAGCATTCTGGTCGAATTTTAGTTGACGCACAATTGGCCCGAGAAGAAGAAGAAAAGATGGCCGCAGTGTTGGCTGTGCTGGCTTAATTGATATAATGGTAGGATAAAAAAGGCCGCCCACAAGGGCGGCCTTTTTTGTTTTTCTGAAAAACAATGTGCTCAAGCATGCGCCTCTGTTGGTTTGTGGCACACAAATAAGGGCTCATCATTAGGTAGGCAGAAGCGTTTAATTTCTTCGATTGGAAGCGTTTCAAATAAAGCAATTCGTTCTACGCGAAAACCTGCTGCAGCTAGTCTGTCTGGGTAGTCTTCACCGTAGAGACGGACATGGTCATATTGAAGGAACCTCCGTTCTCGTTCCGCAGGATCCGTGATACTAGGATCTTCATCCGTTGTTTTGATACCGGGTACCCAGGGCACCTGAAAGATGCCCCATCCACCGGGCTTCATCACACGGTATAGCTCTCGAAGGCATTGTGCATCATCCGTCACATGTTCGAGCACGTGATTGCAAAAAATGACGTCAAAACGGTTGTCTTCAAGGGGAACCTGGTGCAGATCAAAGTGCATATCCGCAAGGGGAGATTCGATATCAGCCGTGAGGACCTGGAGATTGACTTGTTTTTTAAAACGATAGTGGAAGCACTGTTCGGGGGCAATGTGAAGTACCGTCTTGGGTGCACGAAAGAAGTCCGTGAATCGCTGTAAGTAGAGGTATAGCAGTCGGTGGCGTTCTAAGGAATTGGTGCCTGGGCTTAACGCATTGTCACGAATCCGTCCGCCGTAACCATAGGGAAGGAATTTTCGGTAGGATCGTCCATCAATGGGGTCGGTAAATCGGTTTCCGGCATAGAGTATAGGGCCAAGTATGCGCACGAGCATAGAAAGCCGAATAAGCCAGGGGCGAGGAATATAGGTAAGGGCCCAGCGTATCATACAAAAATGGGATCGTGCTTTGGTAAGCCCAAAGCGTCATAGATATAATCAAAAGTGGAAAGGACCACAGGTCGACCCTCAACGAGGGCGACATCATGCTCAAAGTGCGCTGAAGCCTTCTTATCTCCTGTGATAATCGACCATCCATCACTCAGTTGGCGGACTCGGTGCGTGCCGAGATTAATCATGGGTTCAATCGCTAAGACCATTCCATCTTGTAGTAATTTTCCACTGCCTCGCTTGCCGTAGTTGGGTACTTGTGGGTCTTCATGGAGCTGCTTCCCAAGGCCATGTCCCACCAATTCCCGCACGACCCCATAGCCTTCTGCTTCACAGTAGCGTTGAATGGCATACCCGATGTCACCCACCCGGTTGCCGCGTTTCATGGCTGCAATACCTTCGTATAAGGAAGCTTTTGTGGTGTCCAATAATTTTTTTACCGCTGGATCAATCGCGCCAACAGGGAATGTATACGCGTGGTCGCCATAATATTCATCATAGAGGACGCCACAATCGATGGAGATGATGTCACCTTCTTCGAGCGGTTTGTCATTGGGAATGCCATGGACTACTTGCTCATTGATGGAGGTACACAAGGTATTGGGGAAGTCATACATGCCCAAGAAGCCTGGTATACCGCCATGGTCTCGGATAAATGCCTCCGCTAGCTTGTCAAGACGCAGCGGAGTAACGCCAGGCTTTATCTCAGCGGCCAACATGCCCAACGTCTTGGATACCATGAGTGCGCTGACGCGCATGCGTTCTATTTCTTCAGCATTCTTGAGTACAATCATTGGATGAGGCTGTTCCCCGTCATAGCGGAGGGTTGATCAAGGCCCATCCAGTGAAGAATGGTCGGCGCAACATCCCCCAAAACCCCTGAATGTAAAGTGTGATCCTTTGCCTCTGGAGAGACCATATGGAAAGGGACGGGTTGGGTAGTATGGGCTGTATGGGGGCTGCCATCTGGATTTTTCATGCAGTCCGCATTGCCATGGTCTGCTAGGATGAAGAATGTATACCCATGTCCTAGCCCTTTTTCTACGATGGCACGGGTGCATTGGTCCACCGTTTCAACGGCGATAATAGCGGCTTCCATGCTTCCTGTATGTCCCACCATATCAGGATTGGCAAAATTTAAACAGATAAAATCTGCACTTTCTGCTTCCAGTTCAGGTAGGATGGCATCCCGGATATCAAAGGCAGACATTTCGGGCTGTAGATCATAGGTGGCCACTTTAGGGGAAGGACAGAGAAGGCGCTTTTCTCCCTGAAAGGGCTCTTCACGTCCACCACTAAAAAAGAAGGTAACATGCGGGTATTTTTCTGTTTCAGCAATCCGGATTTGGGTCCTTCCTGCTGCCTCTAGAACCTCGCCCATGGTGTCTTTCAGGTTGTCTTTTTCAAAAATAACCTCAATGCCCTTGAAGGTTTTATCGTAGTTGGTCAACGTGAAGTAGTCTGTGTCCAAGGGTTCCATATCCCAGGCTGGAAAAGCCTCTTGGCTTAAAACTTGTGTGAGTTCTCGGCCCCGGTCGGTGCGGTAGTTGAAGAAAAGGATGACATCGCCCTTTTGGATGGGATCATCATGTAAAAGAATGGGCGCAATGAATTCGTCTGTTGTCCCGTGTGCATAGGCTTCTCTGAGGGCATCGCAAGCACTCTCCTGCGATTGAACGCCCGTCCTGTGGACCAAGGCGTCGTAGGCCTTCTTGACCCGCTCCCAGCGTTTATCACGGTCCATGGCAAAGTAACGGCCGATCAAGGTGGCAATGCGGCCCGTGGTTTGGGCCATATGCGCTTCGACCTCGGCGAGATAGTTGGCCCCACCTTGTGGGTCCGTGTCTCGGCCGTCGGTAAAGGCATGCAATACCACATTGTCCAAGCCCGCAGTATGAAAAAGACTCAGCAGCCCCTTCAAATGGGCAATATGACTGTGCACCCCCCCGTCGCTTACTAAGCCCAAAAGATGGAGTTTCTTCCCTTTTGCGCGCTGCAATAGGTCAAGGAACACCGCATTTTGCATCAATGTACCTTCCTCTATGGCTAAGTCAATTTTTACAAGATCCTGGTATACCACTCGACCTGCACCAAGGTTCATATGGCCCACTTCAGAATTGCCCATTTGGCCTTCGGGAAGGCCCACCGCCCGCCCAGAGGCTTCTAGATGTGTTGTGGGATATTGATGAAGACTATCGACAAAAGGGGTGTTCGCTTGGTCAATTGCCGAAACGTCTGAATTGGCGGCAATGCCCCATCCATCTAGGATGATGAGGGCGGCTTTACGGTGCGATGTATTCACAAGACAAAGGTACTTTTTTCTTCTCGGAAGGGTAATCCTTCACTCGCCCACATGGGCTAAAGGGAGAATGGGCCTGAGGGCATTTCGACAGGTACGTTTCCTGCAGTGAAAATTCGTGCCGCCAAAGGGCCGTGGAGGGTTGATGTAGTCCCATGAATCTCTAGCCAAGTCCCTTCGCGTAAACCCATGACGGCTACGTCATTGAATTGATGAAATTCTTTGATACGGGTTTCACGCGTTTCGCCCATGTGGGTAGAATCTGTCGTAGGGTCTAAATAGTGCGGGTTCAGATTATAGGGAATCCATCCAAATGCTTCAAATTGAGGGGGGTAGACAATGGGCATATCATTGGTTGTTCCCACACTTCGGCCGGCTACATTGCTCCCAGCACTGGAGCCCATATAAGGAAGATCGTTTCTGACAGCAGCATCAATGGCATGAAAAGCACCGGTGTCTATCAATGTCTTAAGCAAGACAAAGGTGTTTCCACCCCCGATAAAAACACCGCGAGCCTCTGTCATCGCCTCAGCTGGCGAAGCAAAACTGTGAATGCCTCGCATCGGAATGCCCTCAGCTTCAAAAGCTTGTGTAGCATGGGCCGTATAATCATCCCAAGACGTACCTCCTGGTCTTGCGTAGGGCACAAATACCACGGGTCCTGTGCCCTGAGCAAAATGCGCAGTCCAAGCCTCCTTGAAATAGCCCAAATAAGGTTGTCCATGGACCGTGGAGGTAGAGGCTAGTAGAAGATGGAGGCTCATCGTTTAGACTTTTTCCTTTTGTCTTTTTCGATGGGATCCTTGGCCATTTCAATTTGGCCATACCATCCGTAGTAAACACTGTTTTCCCCTTCCTTTTGCTGCGTCCACACCATATGAACACCCATCGGTCCAGCGGTAATACCATTGTAATCACCAAAAAAGGCTTTGGGCGCAGGCTGAAAGGCCTCTGCGAGGGCATGATGTTGCCAAGTCTTCCCTCCGTCGTGGCTTACGGTATGGTAGGCTTGAGTCGTCCAGTTGACGGTATCCTGCTGGCCGTAGGCCATGATATGTAGGGCATTTTGGTTCATTGTGTCCACGGTAAACCAGGGCATGAAATGATGGACAACACCGGCAGGGCGTGGGATGACTTGCTTGGGTGACCAATACCGTCCTCTATTATCGGAATATTGATAGGCAACCCATGAACTATCGCCGTCTTGTTCACCAAAGACTAAATGGAGGCGACCACTGCGGTCATACATAGAGATGGGCATGCCATTGGCGCGCCCAAAACCGGGTATTTCTTGTGCCCAACCCCCACGCTGGGAGGCAAAAGGAATTTCATGACCAAACCAAGTAGTTGCGCCGTCATCATCAGAACGATTGAACCAAAGGGTATCATTGACACTCCAAATCACGGAAACACCCCCAAGTGGATCAACAGCAGGAATGGCCCCTTCCGTTGTTTTGTCATCGTCCACGCAGTCTCCTTCATGGGACGAAAGGGTCACTGCAGTTGACCAGGTCTCTCCGCGGTCTTCGGATTGGGCATACCGTATGCGCGAGCGATAAAGGCTTCGGTCAGCTTCACCATATTTGTCAAACTCTGTCCAAGAAACATGGAGGGTATGACTGAAAGGATCAATAGAAATTCCTTCCTTGTCTTGGTCTTTTGGCGGGTTGTACCCGATGCCGCTGCCATTGTTCCAGGTGGCGCCATGGTCGTCGCTCCATTGGATCACAATTCGGTCTAGCCAATCGCCTTCTTGGTGGGCTTTGCCGCTGGGATTTGCTAGGTGCAGAAAATATACTCTTCCTGCATTGTCGTATTGTAAGATGGGATCACCATAGACCCCATAGGTAGAGGTGAGTGTTTGATGATGCCAATCAGCGGACAACGGAAAGGCGTTGGTGTGTACTTGATCCAGCACAGATCCAGCTACAATATGGAAGCTGTTGGGGTCCGCTGCAATGCTCGGTTCGCAAGCCCATTCATGTGGGCGATTTTGCTTGGTAAGCTCCGAAACTTTATACGTATAGCTTGTTTGGGCATGCATAGAGCTCATGAGGCTCATGATGATTAGGAGGGTAGTAGTGCTTTTCATAATCGATTCCAGATCCAATTCATACCAGGGGTGATTCCCACTTTGGCACAGGTGCCAGCGGGAAGTTCTAAAACAATTTTTGCAGGGCCTTCAGAAGGAAGAGGAGACTCATTAAAGGGCTGGGCGTTGGCCTGTATGCTCACGACGCCCCCTTCGGATGAAATATAAATGATATCCAATCCAACGTAGGTATTCTTCATCCAAAAACTCTGCATGCGTTCTTCAGGCATTAGAAAGAGCATGCCCATATCGCCGTCCATATGTTTACGCCACATCATGCCTTGTTGCACTTCGCGTTCGGTTTCGGCTATTTCTAGACGGTACAGAGCTACTGTGTCTGATCCGTTGAGAAAAGCGCCGGTCCCTTCATGCTGAAAAGGAGGTTCATAGCTATCCGCTATGTTCTGCGCCTTTGGCTTGTTGGGGTCCCTTGCGCCCGTAAAAACGGGGGCGATTTGAACAAATAAAAAGCCCACTAATGCCATGCCGAGCAAGATGGTTCCGGTTGTTTTGATGAAGGAACGCGTCATGAATTTTTGGTGCGTAAGGAGTGAAGAATAAGCCCAATGCCCAGCAGCACGAGGGGGATACTTAACCACTGCCCCATGTTGAGAGCCATTCCTTCTTCAAAAGTTTTCTGATTGGCTTTCACAAATTCTATCGCAATGCGGAATCCGAAAACCAAAAGGAGAAATAAGCCAAATATCCTTCCTTCCGTCCTGAGGTGCCCACGTTCCCCAAAGAAGAAGAGCATGAGAAAAATAAGGAGATAGCCTAAAGCCTCAAATAATTGGGAGGGAAGTCTCGGAATGCCATAGGCCAACAGTCGATACTTGCCTCCCTCCATGGGTTGCACATAGGCATCTTCCGGTATGAAGAGGTGGCGGTTGTCTTTTTTCTGCAAATTGAACAAGGGAATCAGATGCACTTCCACCATCGATTGCAAGGAGCCGATTTCAACCCCATCTGCAGGCGTAATCTGTAGTTCGTATTCAGGCAAGGAAAGACTGTCTGTTTCTAGGCTATTGCCTGTAGGGACAAAGGTTACGTCGGAGACAAGAGCGCTGAAATATTGCTCTGTATAGTCGAGCACTGGGCGTAAGTAAACCGTTTCAACCGCACTATTCGCTGGATCGCCATAGATCTCGGAGTTGGTGAAGTTTCCAACTCGAATTAAGGCGCCCGCCAGCGCAACGGTGATCACGACGCGGTCCATGAGCCAGAGGTAGGATTTGCCTAAAGGTCGTAAATGGACTCGTGCAAAATAGTATAATACGGTGGGGATGACAATGGCGGCTCCGTGCGAAGCCAGGCCCCCTTTCCAAGGCATAAAGATCTCGACAACATGTTGACGGTAATACGCCCAGTCATAAAAGAAAACATGGCCTAATCTTGCTCCGATAATTGTGGCTATTACAGTATAAATGAGGAGGTTATCAAGAATTTCCTGTGAAACCCCTTCCTTTTTGAAGTAGCGACGCATGAGGTAAAAACCAGACAAAAATCCCGCAAAAAACAAGATTTGGTAATAGCGCAAAAAGAGGGGGCCTAAGCTAAGACCGCGTTCGGCTGCCCACGTGAGAGTTAATAGCATAAAACGAAGGTAAACAAGAGCAGGGAACAAGTCAGTGACTTATCCTGCATCTGGGTAGTTTTTTGGTCGTTTAGGAACGGGGTCCCAACCATGGGTGCCCCAAGGGTGGCATCGACCTATGCGTTTCAAGGCCATCCAACCTCCTTCTAATGGCCCCCATTCTCGCACGGCATCTGATGCATAGGTGGAGCAGGTTGGGCTATGTCGACAAGAGGGAGGGGTAAGGGGGGAGAGGATGTACTTATAGAGCCCAATGAGAAAAAGCAGTGGGCTAGCAAGAATCCACTTCAGGAGGGTCATTCTCCTATAGTGTATGTGCTGCCGTCGGTGCCATCTTTTACTTGTATGCCTCCCGCTGCCAACTGGTCGCGAATCGCGTCACTGGTGGACCAGTCCTTTTGGTCTCTTGCTTGCTTTCTTGCCTGTAAGACAATGCCCATGGCGGCATCTAAGGCTTTCTGACTACCTGCATGCGCATGGCGCATTTGATCTTGAAGGCCTAAGACATCAAATATCCACGCATTCAGATGCTGTAAAAGCACTTTGGCGCCAGATTGACCTAGAAGGCTACGGTCTTGTTGGTCCGCCTGAATAGCCTTCACTGCATCAAAGAGATGTGCAATAAGGATAGGGCTATTGAAGTCGTTGTTCATCGCCGCCACACATTGGGCTTGCCAGTGATCCACATCAAAGGAACCTTTGGATGGGCCTTCGCCGGGGCGTTCGGACAATGCCTTCCACGCATGGATCAATCGTTGGTATCCTTTTTCTGCTGCTTGTAGGGCTTCATCGCTAAAATCTAGCACGCTACGGTAATGTGCTTGGTGAATAAAGAAGCGTGCCACAGAAGCGGGGTAGGCTTTGCTGAGGTGTGGTGAATCTCCGCTGAGTAACTCATCCGGCAAGAGGGTATTGCCCGTGGATTTTGACATCCGTTTGCCATTAAGCGTCAACATGTTGGCATGCATCCAGACTTGTGCACCTCCATCTTGATTTGCCCCTTTGTTTTGCGCAATTTCACATTCGTGGTGGGGAAACTTTAAGTCCATACCTCCACCATGGATATCAAAGGAGGTGCCCAGGTATTTAGTGCTCATGGCAGAGCATTCTAGGTGCCAACCTGGGAAGCCTTCGCCCCAGGGACTAGCCCAACGCATGATGTGGGCCTCAGATGCTTTTTTCCAAAGCGCAAAATCTATAGGAGAACGCTTGTCTGTTTGACCATCTAGTTCTCTTGTGCCACTGCGCATTTCGTCCAAGTTTCGACCAGAAAGTTCTCCGTAAGGATGCACCTTGCTATAGGCGTCTACATCAAAATAGATGGAGCCATTGGCTTCATAGGCCCAACCGTTCTCAAGAAGTTGTTGGGTCATAGAAATTTGCTCGACTATATGTCCCGTAGCAGTTGGTTCAATAGAGGGTGGGAGGGTATTAAATGCGCGCATCACATCGTGAAAGTTTACCGTGTAGCGCTGCGCAATTTCCATGGGTTCTACCTGCTCTAGTTTTGCCCGTCGACCTACTTTGTCCTCCCCTTCATCGGCATCATCGATCAAATGGCCTGCATCCGTGATGTTTCTGACATAACGAACCTTATAACCCAGAAACTGGAGATAGCGGAAGACCATGTCGAAAGACAAGAAGGTCCGCACATTACCTAAGTGCACATGACTGTAGACGGTAGGCCCGCATACATAAAGGCCTGCATGCCCTTCTTTTAGGGGCGTAAACGTCTTTAGGGCGCCTTGGTGGCTATCGTAAATCTGGAGTTGGCTCATAGTATCAGTCCCCAAATTCGGTTTTTAATTGGACGTAGGAAAGAAAATCTTGCTTGAGGGCAGCTTCTTTTGCAAAACGTCCTCCATATTCCGCCGTGACAGTACTCGAATCAATGTCGCGAATGCCGCGCGCATTGACGCAGAGATGCTTAGCGTCAATCATGACAGCTACATCGTCGGTACCAAGGGCTTGCTGCAGTGCAGCGGTAATTTGACGGGTGAGGCGTTCTTGTACTTGGGGTCGCTTCGCATAAAAGTCGACTATGCGGTTCATCTTACTCAAGCCAATGACGCGGTCCTTCGATAAATACGCGACGTGTGCACGTCCCACAATGGGTAAGAGGTGGTGTTCACATGTAGAATAGACCACGATATTCTTTTCCACCAACATTTCGCCGTATTGGTAGTTGTTCTCAAATGTATTCAGGATGGGCTTTTTAGCAGGATCTAGCCCGCCAAATGCTTCTTTAACGTACATCTTGGCAACGCGCTTTGGGGTGCCGCGCAGGCTGTCGTCCTGCAGGTCTAAACCAAGGGCATCCATGATGCCCCGCACATGGGTTTCAATCCTCGAGATCTTCTCATCTTCGGAAAGCTCAAAGGCATCTTTGCGCATAGGGGTGTCAAAAGCACCGCCCATGTGGTCGGCGTCGTCGTGATGGTCCACTGGATTCATGGGGCAAAAGTACGGAGCATCTCACTAAAAAGGGGTACTTTTGCGGCCATGAAACCAGCTATTGTCATCACCGGAACGGGATCTGCTATTCCAGAAGTGATTGTCCCCAATCGCGATTTTATGGATCGCGCCTTCTTAGATGAAGAGGGAAATCCATTCCCTCATCCCAATGAGATCATCATTGAGAAGTTTCAAAGCATTACCGAGATCGCGGAGCGACGCTATGCGCGACCTGACCAAACCTCAAAGGATTTGGGCGCTATTGCTGGGCAAAAGGCCCTAGCTGACGCAGGGTGGGATGCCGAAGACATTGACCTTTTGATTGTGGCCCAAAACTTTGGTGACATTGAGTTTGGCGCGCGCGTGATGGAGCAAATGCCGAGCATTGCCTCCCGTGTCAAACATGAAATGGGGATTGAAAACCCTCATGTGGTGGCATTTGACGTTTTAGCTGGTTGCCCAGGTTGGATTCAAGGTGTGTTAGTCGCAGAGGCGTATTTGCGTGGAGGGTTAGCTAAGCGCGCATTGGTCATCGGGTGTGAAACGCTTTCTCGAATCATCGATGTGCATGACCGTGATTCGATGATTTTCTCGGATGGGGCAGGCGCCGCATGTTTTGAAATCCAAGAAGTCCATAATGGATCAGGGATTCTAGGACGCGCTGCTGTGTCGTATACTAAAAATGAAGCCTATTTCTTGAAATCAAACCCATCGAACAATCCGGCATTGCCGCGTTCTGAGCGTTTGATCAAAATGAAGGGCCGTAAGATTTATGAATTTGCCATCCGTCATGTACCGGACGCCATGAAAGCCGCCCTGGATAATGCGGGTGTGCATTTATCGGATGTAAAAAAAATCTTTATGCACCAAGCCAATGCTAAATTGGACCATGCAGTGGGTGAGCGTCTTTACAAGCTCTATGGGATGGAAGCGGATTTAGATGCGGTGATGCCCATGTCTATTCAGTGGCTGGGCAATAGTTCAGTGGCAACGGTACCCACACTGTTTGACATGGTCCGCCACGAGTCTTATCAAGGCCATTCGGTAGAGAAAGGGGATGTGGTGCTCTTTGCCTCCGTTGGCGCAGGGATGAACATCAATGCGTTTGTTTATCGGATGTAAATAGCTTCAGAAGAAAACAAAAAAGGCGCCCTTTCCGGGGCGCCTTTTTTGTTATTGAACATTTTTAGAACCGCCATATTAGGGCAAGGGTTGATCTAATCCACCCCTTACATAGGGTGCGCCGTCTTGAATGGCAGAAGTTTCCGCCATTTTGAGCGACTTCTGCAGAGCCTCTAATTTTTCTTCTAGCTTGGGTAGGGCGGCCTCTACGATGTCTAATTGTGCTTTCATCGTTCCAGTCACCTCGCTTCGCATACCATATGAGCCCCATGTGGCTGTTGATAGGCGATCACCGAGTCCTGGTAAGGTCTCAAACTCTCTCTTAGACATGGAAGCGTCTCCATTGAGCACAATGTCCATTGCTTCTAAGTCTGATTGCAATTGCATAACCGTTTGAAGTTGTTCAGGTGAACCGCTAGGCGTATACTTAAGGGCTTCATACAAATCATTGGCAAGGGATTGCGTCTCTTTGAAGGTCATGTCTAAGCGTTCATAACGCCTTCCCGTTTGGTTCACACGTTGCTGAAACTTTTGCAAGGCAAGGTCCGTGGAAGGGAGGCTGAGATTATTTAGATGTTTGACATTGAATGCTTTAGGCTCCGTCAAGGTGTCAAATTTGCCTTCCGCAAAGCCAATCAGCTGTACGTTATATGTTCCTGGTGATACAAAATAGGCCGCGCGCTTCGGTGCATCCTTCCGGGCCACTTTCCCATCCCACGTGAAGCGCTGTATACCACTGCTGTAGCTGCGGGCAATCCGCCGTAGTGGCTGACCTTTTGCGTCTGAGATTACAACAAGGAGATAGGGGTCGACCTCATGGTCCTCCGCCCGCATTTGGTCTGCTGTTGGATAATGGATGGCATCGGGATTCTTCTTTTCATCCGCTTGCCTTTGGGCTTTGCGCGTTTTTGGCGCTTCCTTGATGTGATACGTAAACGTAACCCCCACATCTGGATTCGAGGCCATAAAGTACTCGGCTCCCATAAATCCGGGAGGTCCATAGCCAATCGGACTTGCTTCATGGTAGAGTAGACCCGTTTTCACGTCAAAAATATGGGCATCATCGTCCGTCACGTTGTCATGAAATTCACGCAAGGGACTATAGTCGTCGAGCACATAGAAGCCGCGACCAAAGGTGGCTACCACGAGGTCATTTTCACGTCTTTGTACCTCAATATCACGCACGGCAACCGTAGGTAGGTCACTACCTAATTTCTTCCAGGTAGTCCCTCCAGAGGTGGAGAAATAGATGCCAAATTCCGTTCCGGCAAAGAGCAGATTAGGATCAATGTGATCTTGTGCAATGCTGTACACAGAACCACGTTCGGGTAAATCACCGGAAATGGATTCCCACGTTTTCCCTTTGTTCTTTGAAACCAATACATAGGGCTTAAAGTCGCCATTCTTGTGGTTGTTAAATGCAACATACACTACATTGGCGTCATGCAAAGAGGCCTTTAGGTCATTTACATAGGTGTTGGCAGGGACGCCCGAAAATTTGTCCACTTTGCGCCAATTACCGCCATCATTCTCACTCACCTGTACCAAACCGTCATCTGTGCCTACGTAGAGCAAACCTTTTGCCACAGGGGACTCATGTAAGGCGACAATGTTTCCGTAGATGGTGGTGCTTTGGTTTTTAGCAATCGCGTCCATACTCCACACTTTCCCCATCACGGGCAGTGCATTTCGGTCAATTTGACGGGTTAAGTCACCCGAAATGGAGGTCCAGTTGTTGCCGCGGTCCGTGCTCTTGAAGAGTTTATTTGCCGCAAAATAAAGGGTCTTGTTGTCATGGGGACTGATGAGCAAGGGCGCATCCCAATTCCAACGATAGGCTTTTTCACTCACGCTTTCAATAGGCTTAATGGGCACACCTTCCCCACTTTTGCGATCATAGCGCTGAAGCCAGCCATACTGAGCCTGGGCGTACACAATGTTTGGATCTAAAGGATCCACTTGGGATTCAAAGCCATCGCCTGTTTGGGTAACATACCAATCGCTATTGACAATGCCGCGGTCATTGATGGTTCTGCTTGGTCCACCCAGAGAGAAATTGTCCTGGGTTCCGCCATAGACATTGTAGAAGGGGGTAGCATTGTCTACCGCGACCCGATAAAATTGGGTCACAGGCAGGTTGGATTTAAAGTGCCATGAGCTTGCATGGTCCCATGTCTCATAAATGCCTCCGTCGCAACCGAGAATCAAATGCTGTGGGTTGCTGGGGTCGATCCAAGCGACATGGTTGTCCACGTGTTTTCCACGTTCTCCAAGCCCTTTAAAGGTTTTACCCCCATCTTGGCTCCACTGGGCATAGGTATCCATCGAGTACACCACCTCTACATCGTGTGGTGAAGCAAAAAGCTCAACATAATAGTTGCCACTGGTAGCATGCTCACTTTGTTTGCTAAAGCTTGCTCCGCGGTCTTGACTTTTGTACAGTCCATGTCCTTCCACCATGCAATAGACGACATCAGGATTGGCGGGTGAAATAGCTAAGGCAAAGCGCCCTTTGTCGCCACTTGGTAGGCCACTTTTTAGTTCATTCCACGTTTCGCCCCCGTCTTCTGATTTGTACAATCCAGATTCAGGTCCGCCAGAGATGTAGGTAAAAACATGACGGCGGCGCTGATGAGCTGTGGCGTATAAAACCTTCGGGTTGCGTGGATCGAGGTGAACCTCATTAAAGCCCGTGTTTTCGGACACTTGAAGAACTTGACGCCAATTTTGTCCTCCATCCGTGGTTTTGTAGATACCACGGTCACCACCTGGACTCCAAACGGGACCATAGGCGGCCACCCAAACAATATTTGGGTTGGTCGGATGCACGGCAATCATGCCAATATGCTCAGAATTCTTCAGACCCATATTGGTCCAACTGTGGCCACCGTCGTGTGAGCGGTATACCCCATCACCATAAGCGACTGAACGTTGGTTATTGTTTTCACCAGAACCCACCCAAACGGTATGGCTGTTACTGGGGTCAATCGTGACGCAACCAATAGAGTAGGAGCCCTCAGAATCAAAAACAGGTTCAAAGGAAAGACCATGATTTTCGGTCAGCCAAACACCACCAGCAGCCGTGGCCACAATCCATCGATCTGGATTGTTTTGGTCAACGGCAAGGTCGGCAATCCGTCCTGAGGTGACAGCTGGGCCAATGGAGCGCCATTTGAGCGCACTAGAACTTTGACCAAAAAGAGAGAGGGCAGCCAAAAGTGCTGCAGCAGTGTAAAGAGATGACTTCATGTCCCCAAGATAGGAACCACGGGGCTTACCGCAATCGCACAGAATAGGTTGCGACCAACATCCATTCTTGTGCGGGTAGATTCCATACATAGCCCTCTAATGGGTGAATTATTTTGCCTTGCCGAAACTGCGTGGAAAGGGCAATATCAAAAAAGGATTGGGCATTTCGTACCCCCATGCCCATGGAGAATTGGGTAAAGCCGGAATGTTCGACAAAGTGGCTTGCCCTGCTTGCGTGGTGAATGCCTGCTCTGAATGAAATGGCATCTTGTCGCCATTCTGCCCCGATTCTCATATCATGCTGGGCCTTTAGTTCAGCGGCTATTTCTTCTCCAATGCCCATAAAGGACAGGGGGGATTGAATGGGCCTTTTGGGTGCCGGGGTAAAGCGATATTCGGCCGAAAGAAATCCATTTGAGCCGAAGACCTGTGCGATACCCATTCCGCCGGAACCAGGTTGAATCAATTTTAGATTTTCATCTTGGTAGAGTTCAAATGGTTCAACCCCGACCCCATTGGGATTAGATGGGCCAGGCATGATGCGGTAACGATAATGCCAACGGGTTGTCGCCAAACTTTGCGCATGAAAGAAGCCGGAAATGCGTGTGCCTTCGCCAACGCGACCTAGAAAGCCAAAGCGCATTCGTACCCCACCACTCACGGCACTGTCTGTTTGCCGTGAAGCTATGGTGAGAAGGTAGCTGTCTTGGGCATAGCCGTATTCACTGATATAAGTAGATTCCTTGGTTTTGGCTTGATAATATTCTAAAGCACCGCCAAATGAAATGCGATTGGTGCGCACGGCAACGCTCCCTTGCACTTGATTTTGCACACTGCTTCGGGTAAAGGACATAGAGCGAAGCGAAGGGTCACCCAACATGATCGGGTAAAGATTTTGGCCATCGTACTCCAAAACATAGGCTTGATAGGCTGCATAAGGTCCATAGAGTCCCTCGTTAAAGCATTCATCTGGACTGCGATTGCCTGCTTGGGCTAACCATGATTGCACTTGGCTCGTTCCAATGTCTGTACCGTATTCTGACCAAGGACTGGGTTGAAATCTACTTTGCCGTGTATCAAGACTGAAGGCAATGATAGAACCATCTGTGCCCTCAATAGCAGAGCCCCAATGGAAGGCAGGGAGGTATGCCCCCTGTGACACCATACCGCCTATACTCTGTCGATACAGACCCGTTAAACTGATCTCACCAGCGCGATAGGTTGCAGCGGTGGCCGGATTGTCAAGAATTGCAGATGGATCATTGCCCAGAGAGGACAATGCCCCCCCCGTGGCCATGTAGCGCGCACTGCCAGCCCAAGGCTGGGTGAGACGGCTGGTAAAATGCCATAGGCTTTGTCCAGAAAGCCATGACGAGGCACATAAGCCTAGTGTAACAAGCAGAATTCGGCTCATCGCCCACCACGTCCACCAGTGGAACGACTCGGGGAGGGGCTGCTTTGAGCGGGTGCACTGGAACGTGTTGCAGGCGAACTACTAGGAGAAGACCGTTGTGTTTTTTCCTGCGAAGTAGGTCTTGAAGCTGGTGAAGGTATGCTTCGGCTTGTACCCTGAGGTTCGGTTTTGCGAGGGGTTGCACGTGACCGAATGGGCTGTTCGTCTTGCACAGAATGGGGCCTTTTCACCACGCTTGGACGCTGAGGCATCTCGCCTATTTGATAAGAACGGCGACCTGCAGACTCAATGGGGCTTTGAATCGTTTCGGACGTCTCTCTTTGACGTCCTGTAACATTTTCGACACTCGGACGCCGGGTTTGAGGTCCTCCAGAGATGTCCATACGTCGAATAGAAATATTGCTACTAGTGCCGACAGGATTACTCACGGCGCCGCCATTACCAGGGGTGCTGCCCGTCATGCCACCCCATGGGGATCCATATCCGCCGTAACCGTAGCCTCCATATCCATAGCTGCCGTAACCGTATCCACCGTATGGGTAGCCATATCCGGGCATACTGCATCCAGGATAACCATAACCCCAAGGACTCCAAGGAGATGTCATGCCATAGGGATTCATGCCAAATGGCGTCATGTAAGGGCTATTGTAACCGTAGTAATAAGATGGGTAGTATTGGAATGGTGAGTAGCTCCAACGACGATTGCGTGGGCGGTATGAAAAATAAGGACTTGCGTAGGGCCCTGAAACGCTGTAAAAGGCATCATTGTACCCTTCGTCATACCCGTCATTGTACCCGTCATCCCCGAACAAATAAACATCTTGACTACGTTGATCATAATACCGT
>ERZ889078.486-NODE-486-length-35847-cov-7.247402_pt1 | contig 35847 bp, 45 predicted proteins | sample MGYA00521266_ERZ889078 | MGnify/ENA primary metagenome ERZ889078 (study PRJEB32303, sample SAMEA104408618) | aquatic metagenome | biome: Brackish water; feature: Pelagic; material: water | place: Baltic Sea | collected 2014-06-16T06:34:00 | depth 76,534 m ...
CAACACTCCTAAGAGTAAAATTGCCTGATAGTGATTAATTTCATCTTTTCTTCTGAGTCTAATAATAGTCAAAAACAAAGCCAACCAGATAGAAAGGTAGGCCGCCAAACCGACTACACCAGTAGTAGTCAAATATTCTATTGGCTGATTGTGAGCTCGGTCAAACCAAGTTTCACCCTGAACATAATCATAAAAACCAGCATCAAAATAATGATTATAGGCAATATTAAAATTTTCTACGCCCCAACCAAAAATAGGCTTATCCTGCCAAGCTTGTAATCCTCCACGCCACGCATAAAGACGAGTTTGAGTAGTGGTATCATCAAAGCTGATAGCAGTAAAACGATTAAGCAAAGTATTGTTTTTGACAAAACTTGTATCTCTAAAATAAAAAATACCAACCACAAAAATAATTGATAAGAGTAGTATGACTCGATAAATATTGGCCGCTTTTTTACCCACCTGCTTTTGACTAAAAGCCAAGACAATTAAAGCCAAAAATACTGCTGTAGCTACACCGAGCATAGTACCACGAGTCTGAGATAGGGCGATGATGGCTAGATTGGACAAAGCACCGACAATATAATATATACGCCAATATTTGTCTTTGCTGCTGACCAACAAATATAAAAAAGTAAATAAACCAAAGAGTAAAAATCCAGCCAATAAAGCAGCATTACCAATCGTACCGGTAACACGATAAACACCAGACTCATACACGTTCAGCCCAAGGTTTTGCGCCCAAGCATAGAGAGTTACTATAAAACTAACACTAGCTAGCAGTCGTAGCGCCCAGATCCAATCAACTTTATCTTTCAACACACTAATGAGCACCAAAAAATATACTAAAAAATGAAGCCAATTGAAAATTCCACCACTTCGTGAAAGTGTACCCCAAAAACTACGATTCCACTGTACTCCAAAAATACCACTCAAAAACAAAGTCAAAGTAAAAACTAAAATAGACATCACCAAAGGATGTTTCCAATTTGGCCGATACTCTCTATGTTTGATAGCCAACCACAAATAAAAAACCAATAGTATTTCTACTATTACTCTAAAATATAGTGTCCGCGGAGTCACAAAAGGCTGGACATAAAGTTTGCTGACTATAAGCGGAGTCAACAAAGCTAATGCCAAGAGAATTTTATTGATATTAAGTAATCTTTTTTCTACAATTTTATACATTATAGTTTATGTGCTTTTTTAATCCTATCAATCTTGGCTTGGATTGATTCTTTGTTGGCTGAATCTTCCAAAAGCAATCTTTCATAAATCTCTATTTCTTCATTATATTTTTCCATCTCTTCCAGAATTTGCGCTTTTTTATAAAGGTAGCTTGGATTTTTTATTTTATCATAAGCCTCATTAGCTACTCCCAAGGCCCCCTGATAATCTTGTTGTCTGTCAAACAATCTAATATAATCCAAATAAACCATAGCAATATCTTGATGGTTTATTTGCAGTAGCTCGTCATAGACTTCTTGGGCCTGACTATATTGACCCAACTCTTGATAGGCGTTGCCAATATTTCGCCAAACAGTAAAACCAGCCGCTTTATCATTGTCATAGGCCAAGGCTGATAACTTGAACTTTTCCAAAGCTAGTTCATAGTTTTCCTGAGCATAGGCATCTACTCCTGCTTGTAAATACTCAGTATAGCACTCCTCTGATGCTTTGTTGTCTAGACAGGCAGTGACCTGCTTTTCTTCAGTATTGCTAAACAAAATAGTGCCGACTACGGCGGCCACAACTATAATCCCTAGTAGGGCATAAAACCACTTATTTTTCATGATTTTTCAGACAATTAATACTAATCTTTCCCTATCTTAACATATGTTTTGAGCTTCGAAAAGCCCCCCGCGTACGGAGGGCTTTTCTTCTATATCTTCAGTTTGAGATAAAAACTATCTTAGGTCTTACTCAATGAAGTTGCATCACTCTGAAGACCTGGTAGATAGGTACCGGTGTACCAATCAGCAGATGAACCACTATTATCTAGTGCATCTTCATGACTGGTGGTTGAAGCATAGTCTGACCAAACAATGTCTGAATCAGTTGAACCAGCTTGTACCACTACGTCAGTGTCTGCTAGGTCATAGGCTAGGGCCCCAATATTTGGAGTACCTGTGTCCTGACCTTCTTCAGCAATACTAGTAACTATTGAATAGTTGCTAGCAGAACCAGCTACAGTGGCTTTCAAACAATAAGTTTCACCGCCTACTGGGACTACTAGTTCACCATCAGCATCAGTAGCATCAGTGTAGCTAGAGTCACTTGATTCTTCAAACATCATATAAACAGTGCTGGTGGCATCGGCGCCAAAGACAGCTGTATTACTGTTTAAGATAAATGAAGCTCCAAGAGAAGTAGCATAGAGACCTGATGTAAAGAAAGCTGTATCAATACCTGTTGAACAAGAAGATCCTTTGTACAATCTAAAGTTGGTTAGGTTAAGGGCTGAGCCTGTACCGTCAACATTAAATTTCAACTTCTTGATAGCTACCTTATCTTCACCAGATGGAGTAACAGTAAACTTATAGAGGGTGTTAACACCGTCAGCAAGTGAACCATTAGCACCAGCATTAGCAAAGACTGGCTTTGATTTGACTACATACAAACCGTTTGAAGCAGAGTCAGAGTCGGTAAATGAAGTAATACTTGTATTACTTCCACTGACACCAGCAGCTTCAAAACCAGTAGTTTGTAGATTCCAGGTTGAGGCAGTACCAACATTGGCACCGTTATTAACAGTGTTTAAAGTGACATAAACGTCAATATATTCACCGTCTTCATCAGCCTTAAGATCCATACCAGTAAAGGTTACATAACCAGTACCATCTACTGAACGAGTGTATGATACAGTAGTGCCAGCTGAATTCTTACCACTTAGTTTAACTGAAGCAAAGTTGCCAAAGTTTCCACTAGCCAAGAATTTCATCTTGGTAATTGCTAGATTTTCATAAGCAGTAAATACTTCTAATTGGTGATAATAAGTATCACTTGAACCAGTGGTTACCAAGCTTACTGATGGTTTACTTGGACCATTTTGAACAGTCAAAGTACCAGCAGTATACATAGCAAACTTAGGACCTGCATTGGCTGTTGTAGCAGCGTTTGGTAAGTCATAAGTAGCTGTACCCATCTGGGCAGCTGTAAGAGCAGTGCCTGATGAAGTCTCAGCTGATACATCAGCAGAGAAATCAGTGATATCCACAGCAAAAGCATCTAAAGTAGTCAAACCAACTGTTGGAGTATGTCCTGAGTTGGTATCAACAGTGAGACGCAAATTTCTGGTCTCACCAGCTGGAATGCTCCAAGCTAAACTACTGAAAGTAGCTTCACCTGAAGTATTAAATGATTTGGTACCAACCAATGTTTCAGAACCGTCAGCTTGTTCAGCATAAGCCTTTACGTTCATAATAAGGTCAGTTATTTCTAAAGTTGAAGTAGAATCTTTGGTCAAGGTAACAGCTCTTGACCAACCATCTACATAGCCAGAAACCTTAACTGAAGTAACCTTTACATCAGCACCACTGCTGGCAGCAGAAAAGATCAAATTGGCAACTGTTAAGCCACTAGCTCCACGGACAATATCGTCTGAGTTTGGAGTGGTTGATCTTAATACTGTTAGAGATGGTCCTAGCAAAGTCATGTTAGCACCTTGGGTATAGCTTGATGGAACAATACTAGTAATATAACTATTATTATTTACATTCTTCAAAGAAGTGGCTGTAAAAGTATTTCAATCAACCTTGTCACCTAGGACAACATAATATTGAGTACTAGCGACTTCATTGATACTAGCATGTTTCAAATCAGCAGTAACTTTGAAGTTATGAGTACCTGCATCTAGACCATAAGCATCTGTCCAGCTCTTGCCAACACCAGCACTTGAGCCAATGTCAGAAAAACTAGAAATATCAGTTGGACCCCAAACAACAGTGTTGGTGTCAGTATCAGTGATCTTAACATCAGTGATGTAGTTACCAGTTACAGTAGTATCACTAGCATCTAAATCTGTTCCTGTTACTCTATGAAACTCAATTTGGATGTTTTTGACTTCAATGTCTTGATTGTTGGTAATAGAAAAATTCAAGAAATTGATATCATCAGCTGATGAGGAACCAGCATCTACATTGCTAGCAGATGGCCCACTAGTATTAACAGTTACATCAGCAGCTTCCAAATAGAAAGTAGTAAAGTTGGTTCCAGAACCATCATAGGTACCAGCACCAGTACCACCAGTCCAGGAATAGATACCATTGTCAACACCCATTGGGAAGTCATAAGTAGTATCCATTACTCTGATATCAGAAGTTTCATCAAGATAGAAAATGACGGTTTCTGCAGAGCCAGCTTTGGCATCAGTAGAAATGTCACCGTAAACATAGAACTTGACACCAGTACCTTTATCCAAAGTTATTGGAGTATCAAGATGAAATACGGCTAAATCTTGACCGCTTAAACCACTAGTAGAAGCTACTAAATTCTCAGCAGACATGGAATTTTTGTAAAGTTCCAGGTTGCTAATATCACCTCTAGATACTGCGCCACCAAAGTATAGAGAAACATCCTCTAAACTACCATCGTGAGTAGCAGTAGTCAAAGTGAAAGAAGTAAGTTCTGCATTCTGTTCACCAACATTAGCGTTTGATGGAGCACTACCCTTGGTAATAGCTACCGTACCAGCGTTGTTTGGTGAAAAGCTAATATAATTACCATTAGCACTAGCTGAAGCAGTGCCTGAATCCAAAGTTACAGTATCAACTGAAAACATGTGAGTACCGGTCTTTGATGCCTTGGCATCAACCACTACAGAAATATATCTGGTTTGGTTGGCACTCAATTCAAGATTCAAGCTGTTAAAAACAACCTTATTGCTTGAAGAATTGATAGTCTTACCACTAGTCAAGCGAGTATCACCTTCATATAGGTAAACAGCTTGAAAATCGTCATAAGGACCAACGCCGGATCGCAAAACAGTCATACTTTCTACAGTAGCACCGTTAGCGCCAGCTTTTAACTTAAATTTGGCCCATTCAACGCTAGCAGAAGTTGATGGTACAACACCTGGGTTTGGAGTATCACTAGCTGTAGATACTGTCAAACTACCTGGGGTAACGTCACCATCACCATCACCTTCACTTGGCATATAGCCAGATAAAGCTAATTCTTCACCAGTGATTGAATCACCATCGGTGTAGTCTGATAGGCTATCAACGTCAATTACGTTATCGTAACTAAAGTTGTTTGCTTCAAAGGCATCGGCATTAGCAAATGCTCTTTTTGTGGTTCCATCAATGTAATAAATGGTTTCACCCATTTGTACCAATGTACCGGTTGGGTACATGTCTGCTAGATCACTACCAGTGGTATAGCTTGATGAAAAATAACCAGGAATTACATCCATGATTCTTGAACCCCAATCAGCACCATAAAGATTGCTTGCAATCTCTTCTGATGCGATCCAATGAAGTGTTCCACCTGGAGATACAGCATAAACCTTTGCTGTATTCATGTGGGTGACCAGTTTTGTACCTGGTCGATATGTGACAGCGCCACCATCATCATACATGTCTAAGTCAGCTACACTAACTCTCATAACGTCATCAAAGTTTTCATACCAAGTAAAATAAGTCTTGGAATCTGGGAAAACATATTTCATGCCGTCTGAACCAATGTAGTAGACAGCAGCATCAGCTTGACCTTCTACAGCCAAAAGATCTCCTGCGCTATATGTAGCGGCTTTAACTGGAGAGATGCTACCAACTAATGATAGAGTGGTGACAACTGCTAGAGCAAAAACTGAAAGTCTTTTTACTAAACTCATTTGTTATCTCCTTAAATGTTCTCTAAACAGCATTTGATCACTTGTATCATAGACATCCAACGGCCGTTGAACTGAACCATAGCACCTAGCACTCACGACATAGTCATGCCGACCTTTCAAGTGACTAAATCTAATGGGTCTATAAGACAGAGTAAAAAAATAACTTGTCTGAGAACCTTAATTAAATCTTGCTATGTCTGAGCCTGAGCTCGAAACAAGCAAGTGAATCCCCAAATCGCGCGCGATTAAGCGATAAGTTAGGGATAATAGTTTTCGTCTTTGACGAAAACTACATACCCGTAACCTATGACGCCAAGTGACTAGCCTGGCAATCGCGCTTGAATAGGATTCTATAAATTAATAATTAATTTAAATGTTCAATTGGTCTCTTTTATTGAGGAGCGACCAAAGTTTCCTCTTCTCTATTTACTTCGATAGTAGAAGCTTTAAACTCCTTGGCCTCTACTGGCTCTTCAATTATTTCATCACCTTGCAATTCAGGCTCAATATCGATCAACTGATCAATAACTTGCGAATCAATAGTTTTGTGCTCAGCAATAGCTTGGATTAACTGTTTCAAAATAATATCTGTCTTTTCGTAATCTTGTCTTACTTGGTACATTTTTTGATAAGCATCCCACAAAAAACCATCCTCCATCAGCATCTTGGCTTCAGCTAAAACTTTAACTGCTTCATTGGACTGTTCTTCTATCTGGTCAATTCCTTCAAAATCCTCTATTTCCAAATTTCCTGGTTGTTCTAAATTAATAGTACCCTTTATTTCTTCTATATCTCGTTCCTCTACTTGGCCTACTTTCTGTTTGACGTTTTCTACTTCTACTGAGGTCTCGTCCATTTCTGAGGCCAACATTCCTTTAACTATTTCTTCAACAGCAGCTGCATCTTCTTTGTTTACTCCTGATTCTGACTTAGCTTGTGCTTCTTGTGCTTCTAGACTACCGTCATTGGTTTCTGGTGTAGAAGTCTCATAGGCCATATTTTCCAAAATTTGGCCTTCAATCAATAAATCTTCTTCATTTTGACTCTCCTCTACAATAGGCTGATTGGCTGCTAGTATTTCTCCATGAACCTCTAGAGCTATCTTCATGGCTGAATTTTTTACTTCTTTATTGACTACTTGAGCGTCGTCTAAAGCTTCACTAATGATAACATCTACATCATTATCTTCAACTTGTTTTTTCTTGGCCGCTAAATCATCAGAGGTTTCTTTGGCAACATCATTAACCTTCTTGGCTAGCTCCACTACTTTGAGTGGAGTTTTGTTTTCCTCTTTTACAATCTTAAGTGAGGTGTCAGCAGCTGTAATATCTTTTTGCAAATGAGTAACAGCTTGCTTAATTGCTTTTTCTTTTTTCTCTCTTTTCTCTGGCGCACCATTCTCTTCTCCTAAAATCTTGGTAATCTCATCCATTCTTTCATTAACGTGTTTGATATGAATCTCTGTTTCTTTGACTGAGGAAAAAGTTAAAGTCAGCTCGGCTTTTTCAATAGATCGCTTGACTGGCCACAGAGCTTGACCAGGCACAGAAGCCTGAGCGGCAATAGAAACACCAGAACCCATCAAGACAATCAAAAAGCCAGCCACTACTTTAGAGACTGACGGAAGCAACCTACGCATCACATTGGCAAAAACCATATCTAGTTTTTCACCAGCTGTAAGCTCATAGGCTTTCATTAATCTATTCTGAGAAGATATCTCAGAAAGTAATTCATGCTTGGTTTTCTTTTCCCACTCTTTATTAGGTTGAATTGTTCTCAACTTTTTGAGATGGGTAATTTGTCTTTCTAGACTCATGATATTTGAGTTATTTATTTTCTATATCACATCTGTCATCCCGAGCATAGTCGAGGGATCTAATCCTTAGATTTCTCCGCTTCGGTCGAAATGACAATGGAAAGAGAGTTATTTATTTTCTACGATTTCTTTTAACTTATTTAGTGCCCGGTGAATCAAGACCCTGACGTTTCTTTTGTCCTTTTGAATGACTTCAGCAATTTCATCAATGGTAAGGTCTTCGATATACCGGAGAGCTAAAACTTCTTGATATTGTGCCTTTAATTTATTAATTTCTCTAATTAAAGTATCGGCATCAATCAACTTATCTAATTTTTTGATTTCCTCATCGTCAGCTGAGCCAACCATATCTCCCACATAATCTAGCGGCAGTTCTTGTTTGTTGCTCAAACGATAATGATCAATTATTGAATTTCTAGCTATTCTAAAGATAAAGGCTTGAAAACTCCTGATGTCTCGTTTATCTACTAGGTGCTGCCAAACTTTAAGAAAAATATCTTGAGTTAAGTCTTCGGCAGTTTGTTGATTTGAAGTCCTAATATAGACAAAACGATAGATACGAGTTACATATTTATCGTAAAAAAATGCAAAAGCGTCTGAATCACCAGATTTCAGCTTTAGAAACGCTATCTTCTCTTGTAAATTACTTTTTATACTGTACATATATAAAGACGAAAAAATAGCCAAAGTATTACACTTTTGCCACCTTAAATTTTATGCTAATATTAGCTGAATTTATAAGACTTTTGTTAGTAATTAGTTTAGTAGAAAGATATAATGAACGAATTATAACATTTTAGTTATCAATTGTAAATACCTTAAGGCTACTAAATAAAGTCCTAAACAAAGGACTTTTTCACGCCTCGAGTATAACATAGTTTGTAATATTTGTCCTATTATTTTTCAAAGTATTATCTATATTTATCCACACTTTTGTATTAAGGTGTAGAGTAGTGTATAATTAAATAAATATCTGTGGAAAACAAAAATATGGAAAACATCATTCGCGTATCGGTTTCTGAAGCAGCTCGCCTCTTTGGAGTCTCCAGTAAAACCATCCGACAAGCTATCAAGGAGGAAGAGCTACGTTATATCGTAGTGTCTGGTCGCTATAAAATAAGTTTTATTTCTCTGATAGAATGGTCGCAAAAGTCTACTAGGCGCTCAAATCAATTTGCTAATAAAGGCCTAGGACAGTACGTAGACAAATGGAAGATAAATAATAAAAAATATAGTCCCAACATAAAACTAGCACTTAAACCTGATGAAAATAAAAAAACCCCTTGACCCCTCCTGAACCTCCCCTTAATAAGGGGAGGAATTTTTATCTCTCCCCCTTGATAAGGGGGAGCTGGAGGGGGTCACAAGAGGTTTTTTATAATTGAATTTCTATATCTTGTTCTATACCAGCACGAGAAATCTTGAATATAACCTTGTCACCAGGACGATAATTCTGAACAATAGCACTCAGACTATTACTAGCCGAAATAACATCGTTGTTTACTGAAACAATTTGATCGCCAGATTTTAAACCAGCTTTGTAGGCAGGCAAGTTTGTTTCCACAACCGCTAAGCTAGGATGATAAACCAAGACACCTTTACGGATAAAACCATTATTATTTTCTAAGTCAACATACCTAAGTCCTAAAACTGGACGGCTTGTATCATTGAGCAAATGCTTTACACCTTGTTTCAAATACTCAGCTGGCAGTAGTACCACTTCGTCTTTTGTGGTGTAGGCTAAACCAATTAAATCACCATCGGTATTAAAGTATGGTGCTGCCAAAACTTTATTTGGTAGGTCACCAGAAATAGCTAGGTAGTAATCCGCCCGATCAGAGTAAAGGTAAGGGTCTGAGACATAATGACTATTAGTCAAAAAATTGGCATAGAAGGCATGAGCCAAACTATTAGGCACATCAACATTGGTAAAAAGCCTTTCCCCTACTTTGATACTGTCTATCAACTGAAAATCAACTGGCTGTAAAAAACTAGCCTCAATTTTGACAAAAACTGCTCCAGAGAATTGATCTACTTTCAATTCTTCTACATCATAAATTTTATCACCCAAAATTATTTGACGTTTTATTTTATCAGCGTTAACAACTTGATTTGTGGTCATCAACCAACCATCGGAAGTAACTACCACTGCTGAGCCTAAAAATTGATCCTGAGAAAAAAGTGGCTTACCTTCTACAATGCTTACTCCTGCGGATTTATACACTCCAGCGACGCTATTTTCGTATTTATAAGCTAAATCTGTAAAAGGCTGTTCAATGTTTACTTTTATATCACGCTGACCTCCTAAAAACCCCAGATATTCAACATCCCCTACTGGCAAAAGTGACCTGGCAAGCAAATAACCGGAAAAACCAGCAATCAAACCTATAAAGATAGTCCAGAGAGTAATATTAAAAATTGAGGGTGGACGAGTCATGGTTGGCCTCTCAAAATGCTTTTTTCTGTCTTCTTCCATATTATTGTTGTCTAAATTATAAACTAAAGAATAGAGCTGATTACTAATAGAGCAGTACTAAGTAAAAATAGCCCTAAATAAAGAGGAAAATTTATCTTCCTCATAGTGCTATCTATTATAAAGAAAAACCACAAAGTTGCAATAGCGCCCATAACATAGAAGCTTACTGGTATAAAAAACACTGCAATTAAAATTTGTCCCAAAATAAATAGTCCAAAATAAATATAGTAGACATTTTTTACTTCTGCGGTGCGTAAAATCTCTCTACCCCACAACCAAGCAGCACCCAGCATAATAATGATTGAATAAAGTAAGGGGATGCTTAAAAATATAATCAAAGAATAAAGACTAGATGATAAAAACCAAAAACTCAAATAATAAAAAAATCCTTTGAATGAAAGATATTCTTGGCTAAATGCATCATCTATCTTATTGAAATAACGTCTTAAAAACCACCAAACAATTGCCCAGAAAACCCCTAGAGCTAAAGATAAACCATAACGCATAGTACCAGAGGTCAACAATAATAAAAACAATAGTTGTGATATATGAGCAGTGATCAAACTAAACCATAACAACATAAAACGCCACCAACGTCTACCAGCCAAAATACGTCCACTAATCAAAATCGTTAAAACAGAAATAGCCACCAACCAAATCAAACCGTTGTGTGAATAAAAAAATGACCAAAAGCCAATCAAGATAATCAGCGGACTAACGAGTGGTACTAAGTATTTACCCATTGACTAAGTGTTTAGTTAAATTATCAATTTCAATTTCTAGTTCTGGCAACCAAGTAGAAATTAAGTTAAGTTTAGTTAAAGCATTTTCTTTGGCCTGATCATCTTTATCTACTAAGTATTTCTCCATATCAACAAAAGCCAAATAAAGGTTAACATGCACTTTACCAACTCCAGAATCCTGACTCTCAAAAGCCAATAGACTAGCCTGAATTTTCTTTACATTTTCTAGGCTAATATTAGCCCCTAAAGAAACAATTATTGGTCTAATTTGCTCTATATATTCTGGATGATCCTGTGAATCAAAAGGTAGGCCAACTAATATCCGTGGTTCATTTATCGCATTTTGTACAACTATTTGCTGATCTGGCACTTTATGTGTTAAACAAACCACTACTGTACCAATAACCAAAAAAGCAAAGGTTGCTAATAATATTAAGCTATCTCTAGAAAATTTCATAGCTGAATTATACCCTTTTTAGCACTTAAAATAAAGATTGTGCTTCTATCTTCTGCCAATCATTTGTCTCGGCCGACATAACATAAACTTCTAGGTGTGACACAAACTCATCGTCAGAAAAAACATACTTTACATCAACACCAGAGCCTATTCGATTGGAGTAGCTAGTTTTTTTGTCCAAGAGCTTGGGCCGAGTAACATATTTGACCTTCATCTGCCCCTGGGGTCCCTCAAACTCCAAAACCTCAGCTATGCCCGGCTCTAAATCCTCATCATAATCATCAAGGACAGAAAAATTTTGCTGAATTTGTTTTTTGACTTCTTGCCAACGTTCTGAATTCATATATTTTTTAGTTAGTTTCTATCTTTTTTAATTTGTAGTTCAACCAAGTACTTAGAAAAGCCATGGTTGCCAATAAAATAATTAAAGCACCTATTTTTGTTTTGGTAGTAAAAAATATCGATACCAAACCAAAGGCTAAACTAACAGCCGCAAAAAACATTACCACCTGTTGTTGAGAAAATCCAGCTCTGAGCAATCTAAAATGAAGATGTTCATTATCACCTTGATACCAAGACCTTTTTTTCTTCCAGCGCCTAAGTATCACCCAAAAAATATCTAGCACTGGTAAACCCATCACCAAAAGTGCTGTAGCAATCTTGCTACCCGAGATAATCGCTAATACCCCCAAAGAAAATCCCACAAAGGTACTCCCCCCTTCTCCTAAAAATATTTTAGCTGGATGCCAATTCATAAACAAGAATCCCAAAAGCGCACCAGCTAGTGTCAGAGCCAAGAGTGAAGTAGTTGATCCTACTACATCCCAAGATAGAGAAACTACAAAAACAACAATGCTAGCAATAAGACCAATGCTAGAAGCTAGACCATCAATACCATCCAATAACTTGGTAGTATAGGTAATCCCCATTAACCAAATAAAGGTTATCAAAAAAATAAAGAAATCTCCGCCGCCTGGTAAGGCTGAGAAAAGCTGATCTAAGTAAAGTACTCCGCCGCCTGGGTTGGTAACATAGACTATCTTTAAACCGCCAATAATGACTGCCAGGGAGGCCAAAATAGGCCCTAAAATGCTTACGTAAGGCTTTATTTGATACTTATCGTCCAGATAGCCATTTACCATTAAAATGAGCCCTGAAAACAAAAACCAGCTTATCATCGACACATCAATTCTAGTGTCTAATAGCTGTTGATTTTGCCCTAAAATCACAATCATTATTACTAGGGTAAAATAAATAGCCAAACCACCGAGTAAGGGTGTTGGCTGACTGTGTATTTTTCTCTCACCTCTAGGGTAATCTAAAATCTTGAATTTATAAGCCAAGGCAATGACTATTTTTGACAAGACAAAACAAATAACTGCTGAAGTAATAAAAACCAAAATAAATTTTAGCCAATTATCCACCCCGTTAAAAATTAATTATTATATTTCTCCACCCCGTTAGCGAAAAAGTGTTAGAATTTCTAACGGGGTCCATTTTGCAAAGATATATAAGTATCTAAAATAGCAGCGGCTGCATGTTTATCAATATCTTTCTTGACACCTAACTTATCATAAAGTTTAGATGTCATTTGTTCATCAACAGTCGCTACTTTGATATTTAATTTTTCATTGAGCAAATCTACAAATTTTTGAGTAATATCTAGACGTTCATTCCTTTTACCAGACAAGCTATGAGGTAGCCCAACTACTATCACTTCAATATTTTCTGCTGTGACAATCTCTTTGAGCTGAGAAACAACAAAATCCTCTCCCTGATTATCCAAAATCTTATAAGGCAAAGCAATCCCGCCTAAGTCACCTAAGGCTAGACCTATATTTTTATCGCCGTAGTCTATTCCTAAAAGCCTCATATCTTATTTCGTTATGATCAAACTCCCATCCTCTGTCACTGCTATGGTGTGCTCAAAATGAGCCGTTAGGGTACCATCTTGAGAATTAACATCCCATTTATTATTGCCAACTACTACCCTAAAATTTTTACCAAGAATAATCATTGGCTCAATCGCCAATACCAAGCCAGGAAACATCTTTTCTCCCCTACCACCGGCATCATAGTTGGGGATAATCGGATCTTCATGAACAGCCCTACCAACTCCGTGACCAGCTAAATCACGAACAATACTATAGCCGTGTGGTTTGATGAATTTTTCTATAGCCCGACCGATGTCACCAATATACTTATTGGGACCAACTTCTGAGATACCAACTTCTAAGGCTTGCCTAGTTACTTTCAACAATTTTTCAGCCTCTTTACTGACCTTCCCCACAGCTACTGTGGTAGCTGTATCGGTATATAAACCCTTGTATTTCATACCTAGGTCTAAACCAACTAAATCACCCTCTTTAAACGGTTTGTCGCTTGGGATACCGTGAACTACCGTCTCATTGATAGATACACATAAACCAGCCGGAAAACCATTGTAATTTTTGAATGATGGACTGCCGCCAGCCTCTTTGATAAGCTTTTCTGCCTGTTGATTTAAGTCTCTACCAGTTACTCCAACCCTAACTTGGCTGGCCAAAGTCCTTAGTACCTTACCTAAGATCTGCCCGCCTTCTTTTAATGCTTTTATTTCTTCTGGAGTTTTCTTATCCAACATGTTTATTTAAGTAGTCTAAAATCATTTGGGAAACCTCTTCAATACTACCACTACCATCAAAAATAACCAACTTGTCTTGTTTTCCGTAATAATCCAATAACTTAGCTGTAGTTTCACGATATATTTTAAGTCTCTTACTAACTGCCTCTGGCTCGTCATCATCACGTTGAAAAAGCTGACTAGCGCATAGGTCACAAAGCCCTACTTGTCTAGGTGGCTTATAATCAACATGAAAAACGTGTCTATTTTCACAAACACGACGACCACTAATCCTCTCCATTGCTAACTCATCAGAAATTTCTAAGTTGAAAACCTTACTTATTTCATGTTTTTTATCAAGCGCTTCGGCTTGAACTATATTTCTAGGAAAACCATCAAGTAAAAAACCATCTTTATATTGATCTTTATCTAATTCCCCAAAAAACAAATCAATCATTAGTTCATCTGGAATTAATGACCCCTGATCCATTAGATCGTCTATTTTTTTACCTAATTCGGTTCCTTCGGCTACTACTTTTTTAAGTAAGCCGCTAGATGATATTCTTGTTACTCCTAAAGTATCAGCCATTAACTGACTCTGAGTACTTTTACCAGAGCCCTGTGGTCCTAAAAGTATTATTTTCTGCATTGATTTACTTACTAATTTAATATTTAGAGCAATTTAAATTATAACAAAATAAACCTATAAATCAAAGCCCCCCGCTTGGCGGGGGGCTTATTATCTTATCTTTAAAATCCTTCGTAATCTCTCATCACCAGCTGAGCGTCTATCTGCTTGACCGTCTCTATGACGACCGCCACAGTAATCAGCAAACTGGTGCCCCCAAGACTTAAGGTCTGAATTCCAGTAATCGGTGCTACTATAACTGGTAGTACAGCAATTATACCCAAGAACAAAGCACCAGCTAAAATAATTCTATTCATAACACTACCTAGGTAATCTGAGGTGTGTCGACCTGGTCTAATACCAGGAATAAAACCACCTTGCTTTTGCAAATTTTCTGAAATCTCCTTAGGTTTGAATATAACTGAAGTATAGAAAAAGGTAAAGAAAAATACCATCAAGAAATACATAGCAGCATACACTGTTTGGTTTTGGAAAGTATCAATAATCCACTGAGAAAAACTAGCTACCCAAGAGACATCTGATTTTATAAAAAATTGAGCCAACATTGGTGGAACTAAAATAACTGAAATAGCAAAGATGATTGGGATAACACCAGCTTGATTTACTCTAAGTGGTAAATGAGTACGAACACCACCAACACTCTTTTGACCTACCACGTGTCGAGCATAAGAGACTGGAATATTACGCGTACCTTCGGTAATCAAGACTATAACTGCAATAGTAATCAAGGCAATTATTACAAAAATAAGTAAATTCAATACCATACCCCGATCAAAAGCCGCGATAGTGTTTAATAGTGATTGAGGTAATCTAGCCACAATACCAGCAAAAATCAGTAGGGAAATACCATTACCAATTTGCTTTTCCGTAATGAGTTCTCCTAGCCACATCAAAAAGATAGTACCAGCGGTGATAATCACCATAGTGGTTGCTAGTTGCATTGGAGAAATGTCTGCCAAAAATCTACCACCAGTTTGACTAGATAATAGTCTAATAAAAGCATAACCCTGAATAAAAGCTAGAGGTATGGTAAGGATTCTAGTGTATTGATTTATTTTCTGACGTCCATACTCCCCTTCTTTTTGTAAGGCTTCTAACTTTGGCACAATCATCACTAATAATTGGAAGATAATAGAAGCAGTAATGTAAGGACCAACACCAAGCATAACTATAGAAAAGTTTTGCATGGCACCACCAGAAAATAGATTTAACAATCCCAAAACCTGGTTACCTTCAAAATAGCTTCTAAGGTCGCCCACATTTACTCCTGGTACTGGAATATGAGCGGCTATTCTGAAAACAACCAAAAGGAGTAGTACGTATATAATTTTATTACGTATGTCCTTGGCTTTCCAAATTTGTTGTAATTTGGTTAACATAATTTTATGTTATTCTGTCTTAGTTTGATTATCTTCCTTCGGCTGTAGCTCTACAGGCGAAGCTGCTTTGGCAGATTTTTCTTTTGGCTTTACTTCTTTGTTGCCAACTACTACTGCCTTACCACCAGCTTTGTTGATTTTATCCATAGCATCTTTAGAAAAAGCATTGGCTTCAACTATCAAAGCTTTGGTAATTTTACCTTGAGCTAAGACCTTAACACCGTTGCCAATAGTATGAATCAGCTCTACTTTAAGCATATCACGAGCATTAATTTTTTGCTTGTCTTTGAAAAGTCTATCCAAATCACCTATGTTGACGACTGCCATCTTATTTGTGAGTGCCTTAAAACCACGTACTTTAGGAATACGAAGTAAATAACTCTTGATACTTCTAACAGCTAAACCTGATTTACCACCAGAACGAGACTTTTGGCCCTTCAAACCACGGGTAGAATAAGTACCCATACCAGAAGCATTACCACGTCCAACTCTTTTTCTACGGTGCTTAGCTGATTTTTTATTTTCCAAATTATGTAACGTCAACATAGCGTTTATTTCTTAATTTCTTTATTTGGTATTTTATCACCATCTACTTGTTTAAGTTCCTTGGGTTTGGCAACAATCTTTTTTTCTTCTTGACCAATAAATGAACTCAAAGCCATCAAAGTAGTTTTAGTATTATTAATTTTATTGTTAGTTCCCAAAATCTTACACACAATATCTTTGATACCAGCTAAATCAACTACAATGCGCATCACACCACCAGCTTTGATACCACTACCCTTTTTACCAGGTCTCATCATCAAACGAGAGGCTTTGTTTTTGATCTCTACTTTATGAGGAATGGTACCATCAATAATGGGAATAGTAATAATATTCTTTTTGGCCTTACCAACTGCTTTTTGAATAGCCATAGCTACATCAACGCCCTTAGCAATACCAACACCTACGCGGCCTTTTTTATCACCAATAACCATACAAGCTCTGAATTTCATACGCTTACCACCAGCCATAACACGAGTAACTCTAGCTAGATCAACCATCTTTTGTTCAAATTCATCTTTTGGTCTTTCTACGCGTCTACCACCACCTGGTCTACGAGGTCGCATTGGCCGCTTCTGACCAAATTTAGGCTTAGGCTTAAATGGAGCCTTTCCACTTTCAACTTTATTTGGCTCAGCCTTTACTGTCTCAACTTTATTTGGTTCAGCCTTTACTGTCTCAACCTTCTTTGGTTCAGCTTTCTTTTCCTCTACTGGCTTAATGTCTTGTTTTTTCTCTTCTGCCATTTATATAACAATTAAAAATTTATACCTGCCTTACGAATACCTTCAGCCAAAGATTTAACCCGGCCATGATATTTGTAGGCTCCCTTATCAAAAATAATATTTTCTAGTTTCTTTTCTTTGAGTTTTTTCCCCATCAATTCGCCAACGACAGCGGCTACCTCAGTTTTATTACCCTTACCCTTGGCTTCCTTATCAGAAGTGGCTACTAGAGTAACTTGCTTAACATCGTCAATAGCTTGGACTGAAATATGATTCAAACTACGAAAGACTGACACCCTGGGTTTAACAGCAGTACCATTGATTTTAGCCCTAGTTCTAATCTGACGACGTTGGGCTTTTCCCCTTTTTACTTTATTTCTATCTTTCATAATTTTAAATTAAGACTTGACGACTTTACCGGCTTTACGACGGATTTGTTCATCTTTGTATTTAATACCTTTTCCTTTATAAGGTTCTGGTTTTTTGATAGCTCTGATCTCAGCTGAAACCTGGCCAACCAATTGTTTATCAATGCCAGAAACCTTGATATTATTCTTTTCAACTTCGATGTTAATGCCAGCTGGAATATCAAATTCAACTTGATGAGAAAAACCAACATTTAAAACTAGTTTTTTACCTTGGAGAGCGACTTTAAAACCAACTCCATTGATTTCTAATTCTTTACTAAAACCTTCAGTCACTCCGACAATAGCATTATTAACTAAGGTTCTACTCAAACCCCAGAGAGCTTTATCACTTTTGCTATTTTCATTAGCCACAGTAAAAATAAGTTGCTTGTCTTTGTTTTCAATCGTGACTTCCTTAGGAGTATTAACAACTAAAGCACCCTTACTACCTTTTACATCACTAATGTAGTTGCCTAAATCATCTTGACTGACCTTGACTTCAACTCCTTGTGGTATTTCTATTGGTTTTTTACCTATTCTAGACATAATTTTATTGTTACCAAATTTCACACATTAATTCACCGCCAATATTTTGACGTCTTGCTTCTTGACTGGTCATTATTCCTTTAGAAGTAGAAATAATAGCTGTACCGTAACCATTCAAAATCTGTGGCATTTCATCGCTGGATACATAAATTCTCTGGCCAGGACTAGAAATACGCTTTATATGACGAATAGCCGCGACTTCATTATTATACTTTAAGGCAATAGAAATAGCATCAAAATTTCCTTGTTTGATTTTGTCTACTTTATCTACATATTTTTCCTGCTCTAAAAGCTGGGCAACGCTAAACTTCAACTTTGAGAATGGCAAAACCACCTCTGGCTTTTTTACGGCCGTAGCATTGCGAATTCTAGTTAGCATGTCTGCGATAGGGTCTGTCATAATTTATTTTAACTTCTTTATAAAAATATACTTACTAATTACCAACTTGATTTTGTTACTCCAGGAATTTCTCCCTTGTCAGCCAATTCTCTAAAACAGATACGGCATAAATCAAATCGGCGCATATATGATCTTTGTTTACCACAACGCCAGCATCTACTTACTTTACGAGTAGAATACTTTGGTTTTTTGTTTGATTTTGCTACTTGTGCTGATGTTGCCATAATTATTTCTTAGCTGGTTTATCTTTTTTAAAAGGAAATCCCATTCCTCTAAGTAAGGCTAAAGTAGATTTATTGTCCTTGGCAGTGGTAACGATTGTTACTTCAAGGCCATGAACTTTCTCTACATCATCCATACCAATTTCTGGAAAAACAATATGTTCTCTAAATCCCATCGTGAAATTACCATTACCATCAAAACCTTTTTTTAATTCTAAGCCATAAAAATCTCTAAATCTAGGAATAGTAGAATTGACTAGCTTATCTAGAAAATCGTACATTCTTTGGCCACGCAAAGTTACTTTGGTGCCGACGATCATACCTTGCCTAAGCTTAAAATTAGAAATAGCTTTTTTGGCCTTAATCTGAACTGGTCTTTGACCAGTAATTCTCTCCAAAATTGACTTGGCAATCTCAATCCACTGTTTGTCTTGAGAAGCTTTGCCAATACCAATATTGATGACTACCTTTTCAACTTTAGGAACAGCCATGATATTTTTAAGACCTAGCTCATCTTTGAGTTGAGCCCTTACTTCTTTTTTATACTTATCTACTAGTCTGGTCATATTAGTCTATTACTTCGTTACATTTTTTACAAAATCTAGCCCTTTGAGTTTTCTTAGGATCACTTGGAGATGCTAAAACTTTAACACCCAGACGTGATTCCTTGTTACACTTTGGACAAACTATCATTATATTACTTACCCTGATTGGGCCGTTAAACTGGACTCTCTGCCCTTTTTCTCCACCTTTACGTGATTTGATGTGTTTGTACATTACATTAACACCTTCAACTACCACCCTTTCATCTGCAGGCATTATTTGAATAACTTTACCAGTTTTACCTTTATCCTTACCGGTAGTTACTTTGACTTTATCATTTATCTTAATTTTGATTTTCATATGTTTATAATACTTCTGGGGCCAAAGATACAATCTTGTTATACCCTCTAGCTCTTAATTCTCTGGCGATTGGACCAAAAATACGTGTGCCTTTAATCTCCTTAGTTTTTCTATCAATAATAACTACTGCATTATCACCAAAACGAATATAAGTACCATTTGGTCGTCTCATTTCTTTTCTTTGTCTTACAATCACAGCGTGCAAAACCTGACCTTTTTTAACAGCAGCGTGGGGCTGGGCACTTTTTACAGTAATGGTAATAATATCACCAATACGAGCATATCTTTTTTTGTAACCACCTAAAACCCTGATGCATTGTACTAATTTGCCACCAGAATTGTCAGCAACCCTTAACATAGACCTGTGTTGAATCATATATTTACCTTTATTTTACCTTTTTAACTACTCTCCATCTTTTGTCTTTGGAAAGTGGTCGGCATTCTTGAATAACAACAATATCACCTACCTTATACTGATTTTTCTCATCGTGCGCCTTATACTTGGCTGATGATTTATACCTTTTTTTGTACTTGGGATGAACTTTTACACTAGTAACATTAACAACAATGGTTTTATCCATTTTGTCGCTTGTTACTTCGCCCTCAAGTTTTCTTTTGATTACTTCTTTCAACATTTTATCTTAAAATTATTTTTTTTCTTTTCCTTGAATTTGTTCAGAACCTTCAGCTGATTTAATTTCGATTTCTTTTCTCTTTTCATTCAAAACAGTCAAGACTTTTGCAATATCTTTTTTAACTACCCGTAAATTTCGGACCGCCTTCAACTGGTTGTTGGCAATAGAAAATCTAAACTCGCGAGACTTATTTCTAAGCTCTGCCAAAGTTTCATTCAACTTTTGAATATCTAATTTTCTTAATTCTTTGATTTTCATACTATATCAATTCCTTAGTTACAAATTTTGTCTTAACTGACAGCTTATGAGCCGCTAGTTCCATTGATCTCTTAGCAGTCTCCTTGTCAACACCTCTCATTTCAAACATAACTGTTCCTGGTTTGACAACAGCTACATAATGATCAACTGCTCCCTTACCTTTACCCATAGGCATTTCATTGCCCTTAGCAGTAATTGGCTTATCCGGAAAAACTCTAATATAAACCTCACCACCACGCTGGACATGACCAACAATAGCACGACGAGCTGATTCAATCTGACGAGCAGTAATCCAGCCAGCCTGTAGACTCTTAAGACCATAATCACCAAAACTAACCTTATTCATACGGGTAGCCTTACCTTTGATCTTATCGCCTCTATGCCATTTTCTATGTTTTACTTTCTTTGGTGCTAACATATTTAAAAATTATTTGTTCTTAACGGTTTCTTTCTCAGTTTCGGCCGGTTTACCAACTGGCTGAAATTCTAACTTTTCTTTGGAAAAAAGCTTAACACTCTTTTGAAAAACTTTTGGTTTTTTATCGTCTTTTACCTTTTTATCAAAATATTCACCTTTATAAATCCAAACCTTGATACCAATAGCGCCATAGATAGTACGAGCTACACCGCGACTATAATCAATATTGGCCCGCATTGTCTGCAAAGGAACTTTACCTTGGGTCAATTTTTCAGTACGAGCAATCTCAACGCCATTTAAACGTCCAGCTAGTATAATCTTTACACCTTGACCGCCAGCTTTCATTACTTTGTCAATATTTTGCTTCATTACTCTACGGAAAGGAATACGCTTTTCTACGTCTTCACGAATACTTTCGACAATCACAGCAGATGACAAATTTGGTACAGAAACTTCAGTAATATTGATACTTAACTTTGTATTTAAATCTAAGTAATTTTTGAGTATTTTTTTCTTTAACTCTTCAATACCAGCACCACCACGACCGATAATTAAGCCTGGTTTAGAGGCAGCAACATTGATGGTAATTTCACCACGACTACGCTCAATCTCTACTCTATCAATAGCCGCTTCACGAAGAGTTTGTTTTATAAATCTACGGATAGTAACATCTTGCTGTAAAAATTTGGCAAAATCACGACCAGAATACCAACGAGATCTCCACGTCTCGCTCATGCCTAATCTAAATACTCTTGGATTTACTTTCTTACCCATATTATTTTTTATCTTCTTTTACTTTATCTTTTTTGATAACTTTAACTTCTTTTTTCTTTTCAGTTACTTTTTCGGTAATCTTTTTGGTAGTCTTCTTTTCAGCTGGTTTATCTTTTTTGGTCAAGTCTACAGTTTCTACTTCAGCCTGTTTTTTATCACGAGGTATTGCCTTAACGCCTTCTTTAACAGTCAGAGTCAACTCAACATGACTACCACGCTTACGTAAAGGATGAGCTCTACCAAAAGCAGCTGGCTTCCAACGTTTCAAATCAGTGGCCTTGTTAACAAGAACGGTCTTAACAATCAAATCCTCTTCTTTGACACCATCAAATCTATCTATTACATTGGCGACTGCACTTTTGACGAGTTTTTCAAAAACTGGAGCAGATTTCTTATTGATAATTGGTAATTTATCTAAAACTGAAGGCACAGCCAAACCACGAATAGCGTCGGCTACCAATCTCATCTTCTTTGAAGAAATTCTTATATTTTTCAATTTTGCTTTGACTTCCATATTTTCGTTTATTTAGCTTTAGTTTGGTTCTTGGCCATCTTACCACCATGAGAAACAAACTTTCTGGTTGGTGAAAATTCACCCAAGCGATGCCCAACCATATTTTCTATTACATAAACATTGATATGATCTTTACCATTATGAACACCGAAAGTAAAACCAACCATCTCGGGAGTGATAACGGATGCTCGAGACCAAGTCTTGATAATTTTACCATCCTCAGCTTTGAGGTTGGTAACTTTTTTCAATAGCTTGGCATCAGTAAATGGGCCTTTTTTTAAACTTCTTGACATAATTTAAAATTATTTTCTATTAGTCTTAGATGGACGACGTTTAACAATTAATTTATCACTTGGTCTGTTCTTTCGTCTAGTCTTTACACCATAAGCTGGTTTACCTTTGTAGGTCTTTGGATGCTTCATACCAATAGGGTTTGAACCTTCACCACCACCATGAGGATGATCTACTGGATTCATGGCCTTACCACGAACGGTTGGTCTAATGCCCATATGTCTTTTTCTACCAGCTTTACCAATTCTGACATTTCTGAATTCGGGATTGCTTGGAGCACCGACACTAGCCTTACATTTGTCTAGTACCAGTCTAATTTCACCACTAGGCATCTTGAGCTGAGCTTTACCGTCAGCTAGAGACATTAGGGTTAAGGCGTTACCAGCAGAACGAGCCAATTGACCTCCTTTGCCGGGAGTAAGTTCTACATTGTAGATCTGAGTACCGGTAGGAATATACTTTAATGGCATATGGTAACCTTTTTTAGCACTCAGTTTATTTTCTGATGACATCACTTTGTCACCAACCTTGATGCTGTCGTGAGCTAAAACATAACGGCGTTCACCATCAATATAGACCACCAAGGCAATATTAGCATTTCTATTTGGATCGTATTCTATGGTTTCTACTTTACCAACAATATCAAACTTATCACGTTTAAAATCAACAATTCTAATGTATCTCTTAGCACCGCCGCCTTTATGTCGGACTGTAATTCGGCCTTGAGAATTACGACCGGCGCTTTGTTTTCTGATAACGATTAAAGACTTCTTAGGTCTAGCCTTAGATAGGTCTTTGTTTATCAGGACGCTAGTCTTACGACGAGCTGGGGTAGTTGGTTTGTATACTTTAATTGGCATATATGATTATTAAATACCTTCGTAGAGTTTAATGCTGTCACCTTTTTTCAAAGTAACTACAGCTTTCTTAATAGCTTTAGTGCTACCAAAGCGACGACCAAAGCGAACTGCTTTGCCACGTTGGTTTAAAATATTTACTGCTTCTGGTAATACACCATAAATCTCTAAAACAGCTTTTTTTACTTCAACCTTATTGGTGTCAGAAGCTACCTCAAAAACATATTTGTTTTGTGAAGTACCAATGGTAGCTTTCTCAGAAATAATTGGTTTTATCAAAACACGATAAGCGTTGGCTGATTTAGATTTGAAACCTTCTTTTTTAGTAACAGCTTTCTTGCTTACCTTTTTAACAACTTTAACTGGTTTTTCATCTACCTTTACTTCCTTGCTCTGACTGGTAGCAACTGGAGTAATTTTTTTGGCAACCTTAGGTTCAGCAGATTTTTTATCGTCTGCCTTCTTGTCATCAATTTGATTTTTCTTTCCAAATAAACCCATATATTATGAATAATGTTCTTTAACTTTATTTAACAAATCCTTGTTGATAAAAAGATATTCACTCTTTAAGATATCAAAAATATTTAAGCTACTATAACCAATAGTGTTTACTTTTGGTAAATTTCTAGAAGCTTGGACAATGTTTTCTTCTGCACCCTTAGTAACAATCAAAGTACTCTTGTCTTTGCTAGGAAACTTATCCAAGGCAGTCTTAAGCATTTTAGTTTTACCTTCAGGCATTTGATAGCTATCTACCAAAATCAATCTATCAGAGGCAGCCTTATCACTAAGCACCATGGACAAAACCTTTTTCTTGACCTTTTTATTTACCTTTACGGCAAAATTACGCATCTTGGTGGGTCCAAATGTAATACCACCACCGACCCAGATTGGAGAACGGATAGAACCATGACGAGCACGACCAGTGCCTTTTTGCGCCCAAGGTTTTTTACCACCACCACGAACCTCTGAACGGCCTTTGGTGTGAGCCAAAACTTCTCTGGCATTTTTCTGCTGAGCAACTACTACTTCCTGAATTAAATTTGGCTTTACTTCTACACCAAAGAATCCTGCGTCTAATTTTTCAACGCCGATTTCTTTGCCAGCAAAATCATATAATTTTATACTTATATCTGCCATAATTATTTCTTATCTTCTTTAGTCTCAGCCTTCGCTTCTTCAGCTTTTGGCTCCTCAGCCTTCGCTGGAGCTTCAGCTGACACGTCCTTTTTATCTTCCCTCGGCTGTAGGCCTACGGACGAAGCAACCTTTGCCTCTTCTTTTACTTCTTCTTTTGGTGTTTCTTCTTTAACTTCAACTGCTGGTTTTTTATCTTCTTTCTTAGGCTCTTCTTTTGACTCTACTTTCTTTTCAACAAAGGAAATTTCACCCGCAGCTAAAATGGTAACTAGAGCATTACGAGCACCTGGTACTGCACCTTTGATATAAAGCAAATTTTTGTCAGTATCAATTTTAATGAGTTCTAAATTATCAACAGTTACCCTATCACTACCCATACGTCCGCCCATACGAGTACCTTTAAATACTCTAGCGGCATCAGTAGCACCAATAGACCCAGGCATTCTCAATTGATCTTTATGACCATGACTAGCTGGAGAACCATGAAAACCGTGACGTTTAACTACACCCTGGAAACCCTTACCTTTTGAAGTGGCTGTAACTTTCAAATCATCACCAACCGCAAAGGTGCTAACGTCAAAAACTTTACCTTTGGCAAAAGCTTCGGTATTTTCCACTCTAAACTCTTTCAGGTATCTAAAGTTGCTTAAATCTTTTAAATGACCTGCCAGAGGTTTATTTATTTTTTTCTTGTTACCATAACCAACCTGAACGGCAGTATAGCCTTCTTTTTCCCCTTTGGTCTTAACGACAGTGCAGGGGCCAGCTTCTACTACAGTCACCGGGACTACTCTACCATCTTCGGCAAAGATCTGGGTCATGTGTACCTTTTTTCCTAAAATAAACTTGGCCATATTATTAATTATTTCTTTATCCCCGCTGTGCGGGATTACCCTTTTTAAATTATTATGTGGGTAAAAAAATCGCGACTCTGCTCTTAAAAAAACTTTTTCAGGACAAAATCGCGACCACTAGCCGAGGCTAGTAAAATCTTGATCAATTGTTGCTAAAATAATTTGCGACTTTTTGTCCTTGTTAAAACACCATATCTCCTTGGCACTTCCTGGCGTAGCTAGGGTTACACAAGCAAATAAGATATTTTGTTTACATTTTTATTTCCAAATCCACACCGGCTGGCAGATTAAGACTCTGTAGGGCGTCAATAGTCTGAGGAGTAGGGTTGATGATGTCTAAGAGTCTTTTGTGTATTCTCATCTCATACTGATCACGAGCATCTTTATGTACAAAAGTTGATCTCAAAACAGTAAACTTCTTCTTCTCAGTTGGAAGAGGAATTGGTCCAATTACTTCTGCACCAGTACGATCAACAGTCTCAATGATAGTCTTAGTAGACTGATCAATGATTTTGTGATCATAGGCCCGGATCTTGATTCTAATCCTTGACTGGATCTCTTCTTTAACTTCGTTAGCTTTAACAGGCATGAATTTATGTACGATTGTTAATTTACTTAAAATTTATATTATTTAACCCCGCCCTTCTTGCGAAGGGCGGGGAAATAATTTATTTTGTGATTTTTGTTACTACAGCAGCACCAACGGTTCTACCACCTTCACGAATGGCAAGCTTTGATTTTTCTTCCAAAGCAACTGGAGATATCAACTTGATCTTCAAGTTTACAGTGTCTCCCGGCATAACCATCTCAGTACCGTCTGGTAATTCAACTTCACCAGTTACGTCTGTAGTACGGATATAAAATTGTGGTTTATAACCTTTGAAGAATGGAGTATGACGTCCACCTTCTTCTTTGCCCAAGATATAAGCTTCAGCTTCAAATTCAGTATGAGGAGTAATTGAACCTGGTTTAGCCAAAACTTGACCACGTTCTACATCTTCTTTCTTAGTTCCACGAAGCAAGAGGCCAGCATTGTCGCCAGCTCTACCTTCTTCTAACTGTTTGTTAAACATCTCGATACCAGTAACAATGGTTTTAGTAGTGTCTTTAAGACCAACCATTTCAACCTCATCGTTTATTTTGATAACACCTCTCTCGATACGGCCAGTAACAACTGTGCCACGACCTTCGATTGAAAAGATGTCTTCGATAGGCATCAAGAATGCTTGTTCAATATCACGCTTTGGTTCTGGAATATATTCATCCAAAGCTTTAACAAGTTCCACGATACTGTCACCATCTTTGCCAGTTGGATCTTCAAGAGCCTTTAGAGCTGAACCTCTAATAATTGGAGTTTCATCTCCTGGGAACTCATATTTTTTAAGTAAATCTCTGATTTCTTCCTCAACTAGATCAACTAGTTCTGGATCATCAACTTGGTCCATCTTGTTCAAAAATACGATAATATATGGAACACCAACCTGACGAGCAAGCAAAATGTGCTCTCTAGTCTGAGGCATAGGGCCGTCGGCGGCTGATACTACCAAAATAGCACCATCCATCTGAGCGGCACCAGTGATCATATTTTTAACGTAGTCGGCATGACCTGGACAGTCAACGTGAGCATAATGACGTAAATCTGATTCATACTCTACGTGAGCTGTAGCAATAGTAATACCACGCTCTTTTTCTTCTGGTGCGTTGTCAATCTGATCAACGTCTTTTTGTTGAGCCACTCCACCCCTAGCTGATAATGTTTTCAAAATAGCGGCTGTCAATGTAGTTTTTCCATGATCAACATGACCAATAGTACCGACATTGATGTGTGGCTTATCTCTCTTAAAAACTTCTGCCATCTTTGACTATTCTCCTTACTGATAGCACCCCACGATTTGGGGGTTTTGTGATCCAACTATCTACGTAATTACTTATTAATTATTGTTTTTAAAACAAACCGATTATAGCACGGTTTTTTAATTTTGGCAAGCCTAATAGACCACTTAAGTCTATTTTAGTATAATTTAGCTAATATTGGCTAAATTACTAGTCTACAGGCTCAATATAATACTTATCCTCTCCGGAAGCACTTAGGTTTTCCACATTAAACTCTTCTGGAACTTTTTCTACCTTTAGCTCTTTAGGATCATCTTTTCTAATGCTATCTACCCTAAATTGCTCCAAATTATAATCTCCCAAATCTTCTTGAGAGGCCTTCCAAACTGCAATATCTCGATTTATTTTATCAAGTAATTGCTCTTCAGTCAGACTACCAACAGTTGAAGAATTATGTAGCAAACCCTCATATTCTTTGACAGTCATCACTACATAGGGCTCATGATTGTCACTAACAACAATCACTCTGTCTCCAGTTTTGGCAGCTAAGTCCAAAACATGGTCTATTTGCTTGTAATTTGCCATAAATTTTATGTTTAAAGTAGCCTTATTTTAAGCTAAATAATATGACTTGTCAAACAAATTTTGTGTATAAAATACCTACTTTTATTTGTTTTAAGCTATTGACAAGATATGAGTATATGTGATGTAATAATAAATTACTATCTCGAACCTTATATTTAGGCAGCATATTGTCTCAAAACTGGAGGGAAGGTCATGGAAAACAAAAAAAATGACAATACCAACTTCAGCAGTGCTATGCTCAAAAGAATGATCTATTGGGTCCGCGCTGGACTCGTTTCAGAACCGGAAGGAGTCTTTTTCGTAGCGAATCAGGTGCTTCTAAGCTTGGTCCGCGAACAAGACACCGTCGAATCTCTGGGGGCTAGCTTCCAAGAACTCACTGATCTGTGGAGCATTGCCAATAGATCAGCCGATGAAGCTGAGTGCCGCCGCCGACTAACCAACTATTATAAGCTAACAACGCTGAAAAGTGGTGGTGCAGTCGCCTAAAACACTGTTTGCCGTCTAATATCTTCGGATAAAGACGGCCTTTTTTTATTACCTTAACTACTCTTGACAAGATTAAGTATATGTGCTATAATATATATATTACATAAATGCTCTTCAAATCCACAAAACTCTTTTCCAAGGCACAAACTTGGAGGAATGAAAACAGGTAAGTGAGCTAGATTTTATTGGGCTCCCCTCAATAATTTCAGTATATTTATCTGGCTAAAGGTGGCTTATAGCCAAAACCTTAGCAAGTCACCTCCAAATTCGTGCCCTGGAAATGACTGAGACAAGTGTGATAGCAAGGAGGCCGAACTTGAAAAATCTGCAAATCGTGTTCCGCACACTGGCGGAAAACTTCACTCCCATATTCTCCATCTCCATCATCTTGGGAAGCTACGTCTTCCTCTACCTGCTCTGCACAAACCCCAACGCCGTACTGTAGCCCCCAATCCCCAACGAGGAGAATATCCATGAAGAAACTGATCAATTTCCTGCTGATGCTCATCGGCAACTACGACAGCCTCAGCGACGAGGACAAGCGGACCATGCAGGTCTACCCCTAGGGGGTTGCTCTGCTGCCCAAGCCCTCGCTAGCCCAACGTTCCAACGTTGGGCTTGCTTTTTATCTCAAAAATAAGATAAAATAAAAATAATATTGATCTTTGCACCCACTCCCCCGACCTAACCTTAGGAAGGAGTGGCCCAATGGGAGACGTAGTCAACACCAACCAAAACGTCGAAGCGCTCAAAGTGCTTATCCAACAAGTGCTTGATGGCACCATTGATCTAGCTGAGAGTATCGGCTTCATCATCCAAAGTGCCAAAAGGGCAATCGACGCCGGTGACACCACCTGGAACGAACTCGGTACTACCGAGGAACAACTCAAAAACAGAAAAGGAGAAGCCCGCCAATGATTCGTTCCTACGACTATCCCCCGTAACCATCTAGCAATAGGTGGTTTTTTATTCCTAGCAGCCGACAGGTTGCTAAAAATAAAAAATAAAATTATAATAAATCTTACGTTCTTTCAAGCTATCTCGGCAATAAATGAGGGAGCAAAAAAAGATGGAGCAAAAGCTCTACCCACTGGCCCAGCCAGGCTGCATGGAACAAGAAACCATCGACTTCCTTCAGGCCAATCCTGGCCAAATTTCCCTTCTCGAAGCCCTACTTCATCACCTACGTATACGCATCATAAAGCTCGGGGGTAATCCCGACCAGACCATAGCCGAAGAAGGCTAACAATCACCCTTCCTTTTATAGGAGGGTTTTTTATTTTATCAACTAGCATTGACAAATAAGGTGTTTTATATTATCATTCTTCTTTGTTAGCCCTGTACCTATAACCACAAACGCTCAAAGGAGTGAGCCTTGCACAAAAATTTTTCCCGACTGTCCCTTATGGAACTGCAAATTTTTGTCCAGCACTTGGATGAAAACGCGCACCCGGCCTATGTCTGGGCCATCCAGCAAGAATGCTATCACCAGGTTCGCCTAGGCACCCGCTGGTGTGATATCGGTATTCTCGAACTCGACCTAATGGTCCTCCTCCACGTCTGCCAACATCGGCACATGGTCCGTGAGGTCCAACAAGTCCTGGCTAAAAACCAATTCACCCCTCTCAACTACAACGACGCCGAGCGTTTGTCTGCTCTTTACAATGAATTTCAGCGCTACCCTGCTGAGTTCCGTGGCCTGCCCATCAGTATGGAATGTCTCCATATCATGATTGAGTTGGCCGCCTGCGGCTATGAGCATTCCTCTGATATCGAGGCCGTGGCCTAATACACTTCCATCACTTCGGTGATGGTTTTTTCTTTAAAACAAAAAACCCCACCTGATGGCGGGGTTTTTTTTAATATAAAATTTTAAGCTTGTTTTTTCATTATTTCCTCAGCAACGTTACGAGGCACTTGGTCATAGCGAGAAAATTCCATAGAATAGCTAGCTCGACCCTGAGTCATTGAACGGAGAGCAGTGGCATAACCAAACATTTCTGCCAAAGGAACTTCAGCATCAATTACCTTGGCGCCAGCTCTATCACTCATCTTATTTACTTGTCCACGCTTTGAATTAAGATCACCAATAACATCTCCCATATATTGTTCAGGAGTAACTGCTTCTACTTTCATGACTGGCTCCAAAATAACTGGACTAGCGTCTCTGAAAGCAGCTTTGAAAGCCATAGAACCAGCGATTTTAAAAGCAGCCTCAGATGAATCTACATCATGGTATGAACCATCATAAACAGTAGCTTTAATGTCTTGGATTAAATAACCAGCTAAGATACCATTGGCCATCGTTTCTTTAACACCCTTTTCAATAGCTGGGACATATTCTTTTGGAACAACACCACCTTTGAGCTTATCTTCAAATTCAAACCCAGTGCCACGTTCCAATGGTTCAAGCTTAATCCAACAATGACCATATTGACCACGACCACCAGATTGTTTGACGTATTTACCTTCAGCTTCTGCAGAGGCAGTAATAGTTTCTTTGTAAGCAACTTGTGGAGCACCGACATTGGCTTCTACAGAAAACTCGCGTTTCATACGATCAATAATAATATCCAAATGAAGCTCACCCATACCGCCAATAATAGTTTGATTGGTTTCCTCATCACTTCTGACAGTAAAGGTTGGATCTTCTTCAACCAATTTGGCCAAAGCCATTCCCATTTTTTCTTGATCTTGTTTGGTTTTTGGTTCAACTGCTACAAAGATAACTGGATCAGGGAAGTCCATACTTTCCAAAATAACCTCTCTCTTTTCATCACAAAGAGTGTGACCAGTTGAAGTACTCTTCAAACCAACTACAGCTACAATATCACCAGCATATATTTCACTTAGCTCTTCACGAGAGTTAGCATGCATTCTAAGGATTCGACCAACTCTTTCTTTTTTTTCTGAATTGGCATTATAAACATAAGAACCTGCTTTCAGAACACCTGAATAGACACGAACGAAAGTAAGTTTACCAACATAAGGATCAGTCGCTACCTTAAAAGCCAATCCAACAAATGGATCTTCATCACTGACTTTGACAGTAATTTTATGTTCTTCATTTCTTGGTTCAGTACCTTCGATAGGTGGCAATTCAATTGGAGATGGCAAGTAAGCTACGATAGCGTCCAATAAAAATTGAACACCCTTATTCTTTAAAGCTGAGCCAACTAATACTGGTACTAACTTATTATCAATAACCGCTTTACGTAAAACTTTTTTCAAATCATTAATAGCTGGTTCTTCACCACCAAGATATTTTTCCAGCAAAGCTTCATCATTTTCTACAATGGCTTCAATAAGCTTGCCACGATATTCCTCTACCTTAGCCTTCATATCTTCAGGAATATCACGTTTTTCAAATTCTTTACCATCTTCATCTAAATAAAACCAAGCTTCACGTTCAATCAGGTTGATAATACCTTCAAAGGTTTCAGCAGCGCCAATAGGCAACTGAATTGGATGAGCAATCTTAGTCAATCTTTCGTGAATAGTATCCAAATCAAAATAAAAGTCTGCACCCATTCTATCCATTTTATTAACAAAGGCTAGTCTAGGAACATGATATTTATCAGCTTGGCGCCAAACAGTCTCTGACTGAGGTTCTACACCAGCTACACCATCAAAAACAATCACACCACCGTCTAGTACACGGAGAGATCTTTCTACTTCAACAGTAAAGTCAACGTGGCCTGGGGTATCGATAATATTGATATTAGCCTTACCACCACCCAACCAATCTGGTAAATCCCAAAAACAAGTAGTAGCAGCAGAAGTGATAGTAATACCACGTTCTTTTTCCTGCTCCATCCAGTCCATTTCAGCTTCACCTTCATGAACTTCACCAATTTTATGTTTTTTACCTGTATAAAAAAGAATACGTTCAGTAACGGTAGTTTTGCCAGCATCAATATGAGCAATAATGCCAATGTTTCTGACTTTTTCTAAAGGATATTGTCGGGGCATACTTTTAAAAAATCTTAATTATTTACTTTGTTAAGTCTCTTAAATCTTCATAAAAAAGCAATGCTTCATCAAAATGTGTATAAAAATGCTCTTTCATTTTATTTAACTTATCTTTATCCTTGCTTGTTTCATCAAAATTTTTAATAGAACCCACTACATCGTTCATTATACCTATTTGTCTTTGAATCAATTCAGCCTTATTGTCTACTTTAAGTGATACTAGTAATCTTTGTATTTCTCCACCGATACTCATGAAGGCTCTTATCATTGTCTTGAGCTCAAAAATCAATACTTCTGTCCCTTCTTTTTCTGTATCTTTATTTTCTAGGATTCCACTAATACTATCCAACACTTCATCAACTCTCCTGAGCTGATTATCATATTCTTCCATGTCGGTCATGATAGCTTCTATGTTATCCCTGCCATCATCTCTAGCTTCAAGTTCTCTCTTTCCTATCTCTATACCTTTTTCAGCTAGATCCAGCTGTACGTCTACCTTCTCAGAAAATACATCGTCTTGCTCTAATTGACCGTTAAGCCTTTGCGTGAGCTCTATCAATAGTTGACGCTTATTATTTATTTCTTCATCTAAACGAGCTCGATTTTTATCTAATCCTCTTCTACTCAATAATAATAAATAATCATCCAAAGCAGAATCTACCTCCGATCTCAAAACCTCCTGAGCTGATTGCCCAGGCAGCTTTCCTTCATTGTTTGGTTTATAGAGTTCTGACATAAAACATATTATGCAAAGTGAGCAAAGGCTCTGTTTGACTCGGCCATTCTCTGCACGTCTTCACGTTTTTTCATAGCAGCGCCCTCACCTTTGGCAGCGGCCATCAATTCTTCACCTAAACGAACTGACATGGCAGCACCTTTACGAGCATTTGCAGCTTCGATCAACCAACGATGAGCTAAGGTAAGTTTCCTATTACCAATTACTACGATTGGTACTTGATAATTAGCACCACCAATTCTCTTACCTTTTACTTCTAGGTTTGGAGAAATGTTTCTAATAGCAGCATCATAAACTTCCAAAGGATTTTGCTTTGACTTGTCTGAGATATAATCAAAAGCACCGTAGACCACACGTTGAGTGGTGGTTTTTTTACCACGTTGCATCATCTTGTTGATCAACTTAGCAATATCAACTCTTTGAAATTTTGGATCTGGCTTGATCTCTCTTTTTGGGGCTTGTTTTCCTCTCATATAGTTTAACTAGCTTTAGATTTTTTTTCTTTCTTAGTACCGTAGAGTGAACGACCTTGTTTCCTACCTTCTACACCTTGAGTATCATAAACACCACGAACAATAGTATAACGAACACCGGGTAAGTCTTTTACTCGACCACCACGGATAAGTACAATACTATGCTCCTGTAGGTTATGACCTTCACCGGGAATATAAGCAGTAACTTCCATACCATTGGAAAGTCTAACCCTAGCAATTTTACGAAGCGCTGAGTTAGGTTTCTTTGGGGTAGTAGTAGTAACCTTTAGACATACTCCACGTTTGAAAGGAGCACCTTTTGCTAGGTCTTTTTTTCTACGTTTTAAACTATTCAAAACCGTCTTCAAAGCTGGAGTAGTAGCTTTTTTCTTACGAAGTTTTCTAGGTTTTTTCAATAATTGATTGACTGTTGGCATATTTTGTGAATAAAAATAAAAAAATCGACTGCTTTTCCCGCAAAACGGGATCCCGCTTTGCGGGAAAAGTCGTAGATAAAATAGCATAAAGAAATATATAAGTCAAGGATTTAGGGAAAAAAGATACCCCCCGAACCGAAATTCGGGGGGCGATCGCTCAGCGACCTTCGTCGAGTGGTCAGGCGATCATCCGCATGGCGGTGTCCGGCTTCTTCTTGGTAGCGACCCAGGCCTTCTTCTTGGCGACGTCGTTCTGCAGCATGGCGCTGCGGCGTTTGAACAGATACTGATTCATAATGATGAATCCTCCATGATCTGCGGTTACCGGACGGTGTGTCGATCAAGAGACCAACACGTGAAAGAACCTTATTTAGTATAACATAAGCCAAAAAAATGCTCAAGCACTATTTTTTGACAAAGAGAAAAAGTTCCCGTAGGAACTTTGTAATAGTGCCCCCAAAGGGACCTCACACGAATGGCGGTAGTCTGAGAACTACCAGAAAAACCAATTGTGGAGGCCCCCCGGGGGCGAGAGTGACGCACGGTCTGACCGGCTTGCTGCAGCACCGTACGAACGGCGACTCCGGATTACGATCCCGGAAACCAGGTGGGTTGTTATCGGGCCAAGCCCGAAACCTGGTTGTGTTGCCAGCGGCAGCGCGACTGGCGGCCGTTTACGGTCTAGAGGGCCCGAGGCCTGCAGTTAGTCGGCGGCCCAAGGGGCAGCCAATATAGCAGCGCGACTCAGGTCCGTCGCAGGACGGCTAACGCATTGCGTCACTCGTTCATGGAATACCCCTGCTATGAGGGGCTCTAGCTACTCGTACAGGATCAGCTTCATGTCATACCTCTTGAAAGAGGGACGGAAGAACATCGATTGTTGGCAGGTGTCCTAGACTTAGGGCTTAGTTCTCGAGATACTTAGGACCTAAGTCGCCTCTTGGACTGGGATGAAAACGTGAGGCGAACTAGTCGCCCGGCGGACCCAGGATCATAGGAAGACCCTCCTCCGTGTTTGGTCTAACGAGTACACCAGCGGCAGGACAATGCGGAGGTTAAAAGGGACTCCGCTCCCTGTTTCGAAGTTTGCTAGATATCCATATGGATGTTGAAAAGGAACAAGCCAATAATAGGCTCGGATTATAAATCTACACCATAGATAAAAAATATGTCAAGTACCAAGACTCGACATATTCTAAAAACCCTATTTTTATTGACTCTTTAAAGAAATTTTAAAATAGCATCTATAAAAAATCCAAATATCCTACTAAATATGTTTATACCTGCAAACCTATCCAAAACAATTAATACCAAAAGAATCCAAGGACCATTAATGCTCAATTTACGCTTAAAATCAGCATACTTATCTGGTAACACGGCAAATAGTACATGAGAACCATCTAGTGGCGGAATAGGTATCAGGTTGAAAATGCCTAAAATAAAATTGATAAAAACCAAATAAAACAAAAAGGTAAAAACCAAATTGTCCCAAGGTAAAACACCTGCCAAAGCATTGTAAATCAATATAAATACAATCCCACTGATAAAGTTTGAAATAGGACCAGCTAAAGAAACAATTGCATCTCCCCAACGACGGAAACGTAGATTATGTATATTTACCGGTACTGGCTTACCCCAGCCAAAACCAGCAAATAGCAACATAATTGTGCCGAAGACATCCAAATGTGACATTGGATTTAAATTTAGACGGCCATTATTCTTGGCTGTATTATCTCCTAGATAGGTTGCCGCAGCAGCATGAGAAAACTCATGGATAGTCAAAGCATAAACAAGAGCCATGACTACAATCAAAAACATCTGGGGACTTTCAAATAAAATACTAATCAACATACCTTTGACAAAAATTAAGATTTATGATAA
>ERZ889078.489-NODE-489-length-35743-cov-22.768494_pt1 | contig 35743 bp, 36 predicted proteins | sample MGYA00521266_ERZ889078 | MGnify/ENA primary metagenome ERZ889078 (study PRJEB32303, sample SAMEA104408618) | aquatic metagenome | biome: Brackish water; feature: Pelagic; material: water | place: Baltic Sea | collected 2014-06-16T06:34:00 | depth 76,534 m ...
ATAGCTCTTCTGATAACCGTTTTTTTTGTGATGTTGATTACTTTAAGTCTTGGCATAGGGTTGAAATACGTCAAGAACAGTTACTCAACTATGAACAATGAAAGTTTTATGACGCAAAGTACCGTTGTTTTGGATGACTTTTTGAAAATTCTCAAAACTTCTCCTGATTTAAAGCAAGTCAAAGATAGCGACTCTTTAGCCGTATTTCTTGCTCAATCAGCTCTTTTGCCATTTGAAAACAGTGGCGTTAAAGTGTTAATTCAGATAACGAGCGCAAGGGCGAAAATAAATCCAAATACTTTTAATTCTCCAGAAAGATTGGACGTATTGAGATCATTTCTAATTAAAAACATGATAAACGTCGAGTATTCGAATATGTTGAGTGACCTTATTGGCGGTATTAAAGAAGATAATCTGTACAATACGGATATTTTTAATGAATATCCGTATCTGTTTAGAGATTATATCTCTTCAGATAAGCATTTAGAAAAACTGGGTGAGATTTACAAAAAGAAATACCATGACAACGCTCTTGAAAAAATCGAGATGAAAAAACTTTTTTACGCGAATAGAGATCAAAATAGCTCAATCGATCTTAATTACGCGACTCCTTTGGCATGGGAGCTTATGATAGGGTGTGACAAAGATAGAGCGAATGAACTTAGCTTGGGTGGGTTTGGAGCTTACACCCCTGAGAACCCTCCCTCTTTAAGCAATGATGAAAATGAATCATTGTCTCAGTTTTCATATAATTATTATGAACCAATCATAGACGTAAAAATAGAAATAAATAAAAATGATGAAAACGCAGAGATAAGATTTGAGTACGAAATAAATTCAACAAAGGTGTCTAATTTTGTTTTCAAAGTTTAGTAAGCAGACGAGTACGATATTCCTAGATAAAGAGTCTGGCGTTTTTGATATTGACGGTAGAGTAGATATTATTTTATCCCCATCGCTTTACTGGGTGAAAAAAGTATCGCTTCCCGTAAAGTACGTAAGAGAAGCAAAGAGCCTTTTACCTTCTCTCTTTGAGGAGATTTTGCCTGAGGGCATATACAGCTATAGCGCGTATAAAAGCGAAGAGGAGTTTTATATATTCGCTTATGAAGATAAGTTGATTTTAGACACCCTCGCAAGCAAAGGCGTAACGTCGTCGCAAATACGTAACGTCTATTTTGCCCAGAGTGAACTTTTTTCCCAAGAGAGTGGCTTAAAGATTGATGAGAGTAGAAGTTTATACACTAAAGACGAGGTCCTTATCTTAATGCCATCGGTTTGGTTAAAAGAGAACGTTGATTTAGATTTGAGCGCGATCGTTTTTTCAAAAAATAGCGTTACGCTCAAACAGTTTTCTCATTTAGTCAATGATAGAAGTTTGTATACTTTCATAGGCATATTGACAGTGCTTTTGGTTTTGATAGCCATCGAATATTTTATCACTCTCCACAAAATAGACGCTATCTCTCAAGCGAGAAGTGAAGTCTTCTCTAAAAATGGGTTGAAGTCCACCATGCTGCAAAATCGTTCATTGCTCAAAGAATATAAAAATCAGCATATGACGCAAACCAGAGTAAGGGAATATACCTCTGAGCTTTTAAAATTATCACTCAAAGACAACGTTAAATTGTCATTGATGGAAATAAAAAACAAAACGTACAAAGTGGAATTCATGGGGACTAAAAACGGTTCAGAATCTGAAATAATAAAAGAGCTAAAATCTAAACATATAAGATTCAAATCAACGATTAAAGACGAGTCGACGCGTTTGGAGATTGAGTTATGAATCGAATGAATCCCTTACATATAATTATATTGCTTTTTGCTCTTGTAGTTTTCTTTATGTTTAAATTGAACTCCGTTAAAGGTGAGCTTAAGAGCGAAGGCTTAAGCTATAAAGAAACTTTGAGCCTCGCTTCGGACTTAACTGGACTTCGCGACGTTTATGGTGATAAAAATAGCGTAAAACAATCATTAGAGAGGGTTCTTAGCCAATCGTCCTTAAAACAAGCCGAGATGAAAAAAAAGATAACTTCGTCTGGAATTATTCTAAGTTCCGAGAGCATGGACAAGGTGGAGCTAAACTCTTTCATGAGTAAAATCTTTAATGGTTCATACAATATAACGGCGCTAAAGATAAAACGCTTGAGTGATAAAACGGCGTCTTTTCAAATGGAGATAAAATGGTAAAAATATTTAAACTGTTTGCTTATCTCTTCTTTTTTGTCATGGCGTTAATATATTTCGCGCCAAAGCAGAACCTTTACTTCTACGCGGAGCAAGAACTGCAAAAGCTAAAAGTTGTTTTTTCAAAAGAAGAAATAGTGGAAAACGCTTTTTCTCTACAATTGAATCATATGAAACTATTGTATGACTCCATTGAGAGCGCGGACGTTGGTTCACTTAACGTAGAGCTATTGCTACTTTACAACGTTGTGAGCGCAAAAGACATTGAACTCTCTAGCATGGCGGCTAGTTTTGTCCCTTTACGTATAAAAAGCGTTGAAGTAAAATACTCAATACTCAATCCAATAAACGTGATTTTTCAAGCTGAGGGCGAGTTTGGAGAAGCTTATGGCAAGTTAAACATAGTTGATAGAAACGTTAGCGTTGTTTTAAAGCCATCTCTTTTAATGTTAAACGCTCACAAAGGAACGATGAAAGAACTTCACAAAAATAAGAACGGGGAGTATTCGTATGATAAAACTTTCTAACTCTTACATACTGAGCTTAGTGACTACGCTTATGATACTTTTGGTTGTGGCAAAAAGCGTTTCTCTCGCTCTTTGGTGGGTTTTACCAAGCGATGGCGTAAGTTTTCATGAGCAAAACAACTATAAACCAAAATATCAAAAAGTTGACTTTAACAATATGATTGACTCTCCTTTAAATGAAACAGTCGTCTCAAAGCCAATTGTGAAGGAATCTACGGGCATTAGCATTACAAATATGATTTTAAAAGGCTTGTATGGAGATGGGTCCAACGGCATCGCAATTTTAGCGCTAAAGTCATCTTCAAAAACTACGTCGATAGTTGCGGTGGGAGAAAATTTTTCTGGGTACGCTCTGAAAACAATTTTAAGCGATGGCGTCGTTTTTACAAAAAATGATAAAGATTACATACTTAAGATGGAGATGGAAGACGCTACGAAGAAAAGCGCTAAACCTTTTGTAAAACCTATTAACCAGAGTAAATATTCTCCTAGCGAGAAGCTTGTATCGAGACAAGATATAAACTATTACGCTAAAAATCCAGATAAAATATGGAAAGACATCTCTATAGTGCAGATGAAAAACAACAAAGGCTTTCAAATAACCAATGTGAGAAAAGGCTCTAAGATGGCGGATTTAGGGTTAGAAAAAGGTGATATTATGATTAGGGCGAATAACAATGATTTGAAGTCTTATAAAGACGCCATAGATTTGTATAAAAACATGGATAAGCTGCAAGTGGTGCAATTAGTGGTACTTAGAAACAATGAGGAAAAGGAATTTGTATATGAGATTAATTAAAACAATATTTTTGACGACTATTTTAGCGTTAAGTTTATCAGCGAGAGAGCAGGTTAACGTTAACTTCTCGGACTTAGAGATTAACGACTTTATAAAGTTGATTTCTAAGATTACAAACAAAAATATATTGGTTAACAATAAAATAAACGGAACCGTTGATTTTGTATCGACGTCTCCGATATATGACGATGAGTTACTAGGAATACTTGTATCCGTTTTAGAGTCAAAAGGCTACACTCTGATGCAAGATGGGTCCATCTATGAAATCGTTCGCTCGACTGAGGCGGCGCAGCACAACGCGCAAGTCGCTAAATTTGGCAAAACGGTGCATGGCTCCTTGATGGTCACGCAGTCGATAAAAATAAAGGGAGAAAACGTAGACATCGTCGCCGCAAAGATCCGTTATCTTATCTCTAAAACGGCAAAACTTATGACTATGAAAGAGAGCAACATGCTCTTGATTACCGACTATCCTAAAAATATTGAAACAATAAAAGTGGTTATAGACGACATAGCCACAAATAATCAAGCGATAGTCAAAATAGTGTACGTTCAAAATACGGAAGCAAAAAAACTGCAAACTCGTTTAGTCGATATTGGAAAATCCATTTTTAATGAAAAAATAGAATCGGAAGCGGTTAAAATTATTCTTGACGACAACATCAATGGGATTATTATTGTCGGCAATAAGGAAAACGTTAAAAAAATTGAAGAGCTCATCGCTAAACTAGACGTAGAATCAAAAACGGAAAAAGAAGTTACGATTTTTGAGCTTAAAAATTCTGACGCCAAATCGGTTTTGGCTAGTTTAACAGCCATAGTGGATAAGCAAGTTTTTGCAAATCCGTCGATGAAGCCAAACATATCCGCGAGTGAAGAGATAAACTCCATAATTGTCATTGGCGAGCCCATAATCATTAAGGGCATTAAACAAATTATTGATGAATTAGACAAAGAGAAGTATCAGGTTTACGTTCAAGCAAAAATAATAGAAATAAATAAAAACGACGCTTCAGAGCTGGGAGTAAAGTATGGATTTGACGCGGGCGCGATAAGTTCAGCTGGTTTATACTCTTTGGCGGCTAACTTTGGAGGCTCTCCAGTCGCGGGAATCGTAGGCACTGAACTTGCTGGTTCCGTTATAGGGGCGGGGGCCACAAAAGGTTTCGCGCTTGGCGCGGCGATAGACTTTCTTGAAACAAATGGAGCTTCAAAGTCAATCTCCAATCCTTCGATTCTTTGCGTCAACAACAAAGAATCATCCATATACGTTGGTAAAACCATCTCCGTTTCAACCGGAACGGTTACCTCGACGACTGGTTTAAGCGGACTTACAAGTAGTTTCAAACGTGAAGACGTTGGACTCACTCTAAAAATCAAACCTCGCGTTTCCTCTTCGGATAAAGTTACTCTTGACGTTGAAGCTGTTTTGGAAAATATTTTGGATGATGGAACCAACAACGCCACAGGCCAGCCAGTAACTTCAAAACAAGAGGTTAAGACGCAGGCAATCTTGCGTCATGGAGAGAGCATAATCATCGGTGGACTTGTGAAAAGTTATGAGAGAGAATCTGTAAGCAAAGTGCCTCTTTTAGGAGACATTCCTTGGATAGGCGAGTGGCTATTTTCATCAAAGTCCACAACAGACGAACAAGATAATTTAGTGGTGATTTTGACTCCATACGTCATAGATAAAAGTGAAGAGCTCTCTAAACTTCAAAAAGATTTGGGAATCTTGAAAAAATTTCAAGATAAGTATAATATTCAAGCGTTTGAAAATTTAAAGAAAAATAAAGACGTAAGCGAAGAAAAAGAGGCCTTGCCTACAAAGGAAGAGAAGCCTTTTAAAGGCATACTTTAATGCTAACCCTAGAACCTTTACACAACTTAAAACTTGAGGTTTACGAACCTGAAAACATATCAACTGAAATAAGCGTTAAAAATTATCTTTTATTTAGTGAATACGACTCGATTGTTTACGCGTTTGTTTGTGAAAAGTATTTGGTTGAAGCTAGCAATTACCACTCAAAACTCAAGACCGCGTACCCTTTATCGCTTCTCGATGAAGACTCTTACGATAGACTTTATAACCGTTTTTTGGAACTTCGAACCGACAAAACCATGGAAACTATGCAAGAAGACAGCGAGGAAGAGGAAGAAGACATATCTTTGACGGATTTTTTACGAACCTCGTCTGACATTTTGACGAGTGAAGAGTCCGCTCCCATCATCAAGTTTGTCAACGCTCTTTTTTATCAGGCAGTGAAGAAAAAAGCTTCGGACATTCATATAGAAGTCAAAGAAAAACGCGGTGAAGTTCGTTTTCGAGTAAACGGGATGTTAACTAAAAACGCGGACCTTGACAAGAAAATTGTCAACCTTATCGTCAGTCGTATAAAAGTTATATCCAATCTCGACATTTCTGAAAAACGGATTCCTCAAGATGGACGAACCCAAATAAAAATAGCGGGAGAAACCCTCGACATTCGCGTATCCGTTTTGCCAACTTTTTATGGTGAAAGAGTCGTCATGAGACTTCTTATGCAAAGCTCGCAAATACCCGAGATAACCGAACTTGGTTTTCATGATTCGCTTATAGCGGACGTAAGAAAGTTGCTTCGCGCCTCTCATGGAATTATCCTAGTCACCGGGCCAACGGGAAGTGGCAAGACTACGTCCCTGCATTCGTTTTTACGCGAAGTTGAAGAGCCTGAAAAAAATCTTATAACCGTTGAAGACCCCGTTGAGTATAAGTCTGAGAACATATCTCAAATTCAGGTAAACGAGAAAGCGGGATTGACGTTTGCGGCGGCGCTTCGATCCATACTTCGTCAAGACCCCGACGTCATTATGATAGGAGAAATACGTGACGAAGAGACGGCGGGCATCGCGGTTCGCGCGGCTCTTACCGGCCACTTGGTCTTCTCAACTCTCCATACCAACTCAGCCGCCGCGACTATCTCGCGTTTAGCGGATATGGGGATAGAACCGTTTTTAATTTCCTCTTCGCTTCTTGGCATTTTGGCTCAAAGACTAGTTCGCGTTCTTTGTGACGAGTGCAAAGAGGAAGATACCATTGCCGAAGAGTTCGCGGTAGATTACAACCTTAGCGGCGACGCCAAAATATTTAAGGCTTGTGGATGTAAAGCTTGTGGATATAGCGGTTACTCCGGTCGCCGTTCCATTGGCGAGCTATTGGTTATGAACGATAGAGTAAAAGATCTACTTAAGACAACGACCGATGAACACAGTATCAAAACGGCCTTAGAGAAAGAGGGGCTTAAAACAATATCAAAACAACTCTCGAGCATGCTTATGGACGGTCAAACTTCGCTTGACGAAGCAATTCGAATAGGTTTATAAATGAAAAGCTATAAGAGAGGCTTTACTCTTATAGAGGTCATGGTCGCCGTGATGATAATTTCTATTGTGATTATGGGACTTTTGCAAATGTACTCAAACAATACTCATATTTTTAGCGCAATAAAAAAACAAATCAAAACGAATCAATACGTTTCATTTCTAGTCTCAAGCGATGATTATGGATTCGAAAACAAAGATATATATTTGTATGATTTGGTGAAAGATTTTGATTTTGAAAGTGATTTGAAAAGGGAATTAAAAGCTATAAAAGCGAAAGTTATCTATGAAGAGATTGAGACGATAGACCTGAGCGAAGACTCAAATGAGAGTCAAAACGCGGGTAGTTCGGCAGTAGTTTTAGAAATAGGAAGAACCGTTTTACAGTCGGATGAATTTTCAACCGCTTTTATGAGGTTAAAAATACGATGATGATCAAAAGAGCGGCTTTTACGCTTATAGAACTTATGATATCCATTACCATCTTATCCATTATGATGCTTTTTTTGTATAAAAGTTACGCTTCACTCAATATATCAAATGATAATTTAAAGCATGAAACGCAAACCATACAAAGCATACAAAAGATAAAAAAAGTAGTATATTTAGATTTTTTAACGGCCATTAATGATACAAATAGTTCAATAAGCATAGTTTCAAGAGATAAAAAAGAGGATTTTGTCACGCTTCAAAGCTCACACTCCATACATAGAAGATTTAATCCATACGTTACTTATATGGTAAAAGAGAAAAAACTTTACAGATTGGAATCATTGAAAAAATTTTTAGAGTATCAACTTCCAAGCGATGGCGAGTTTGACCTAGATTGCATGGGTGAAGTAAATAGTTTTAGAGTCTACAAATCTTCCGACGCCACAAAAAAACTTTATTTTGTTCATGTAGATTTTAAAACAAAAAACGACCTATTACTTAAAATAAAACTTTTTAATGAATAGTTTATTTACTTAAAATAAACTATAAAACTCTAAGAAACATGTGATAAAATTCAAGCGCTTTTAAGAGTTAAGTGGTCTTGACAAAAGGGGACGTTATATGTCAATTGACAATAAATTAATATTAGAAAATTCGAAAAGTTTAAACGTTTTATACGTTGAAGACGATAATGATTTGAGGTTGACGACGAGTGGACTTTTTACAAATTTTTTTAACCATATAGACATCGCCGTCGACGGAGTGGATGGATATGAAAAGTATAAATCTTTCTTAGATAGAAATAACTATGCTTACGATATCGTCATAAGCGATATCAAAATGCCCAATATGAATGGTTTGGAGATGTCAAAAAAAATCAGAGAACTCGACCATGAGCAATCAATCATCTTTACTACAGCTTTTAATGAAGCTCAGTACCTTGGTGAAGCGATTGAAATAGGGGTTGACGGTTTTTTAAATAAGCCTATCAATTTAATAAAAATGAAAGAAGTGTTTTATAGATGTACGCAAAAAATTGCGGATAAAAAATTCATGCAAAAACATTATCAGCAGATTGAAGAAATGAATATGTTGCATATAGGTAAAAAGGACTCAAGTGATTTTAGGGAGGCTAAACACATACTTGATGATTTAGAGCGCAACAAAGAGAATATTTCATGTATGTGGCGCGACAAACAAATTGTGCGCGATAGATTAAGCAGTCATGGAATAGACGTGGAATATTTTAGAACGCATTTTTCTATAAAAGTAATTGAATATTTTTTAAGCGTTATAAAAGGCGACGCGCAAGTTGGCAATTGTCCAGTCGTATTCGTGATGCTGGACTTTTTCAAACATAAAGATTTACCACTTAACGATGTATTTATGATTTGCGTTCATTTTAAAAATAGCGTCACCTCATATATCTTTAATAAATACACCTTTAATGAAGAACTATTTGAAGACGTATCCCTAATCGTTGATAAAAATTTTGAGGGAGTGGTAATTAATTATCTTAAAATGAAAAAGTGCGATGAAAAGATTGCTCAAAAAATGAAACCTATAGAAAAAAAACAAGAAGTTAAAGAAATAAAAACATTTGACGAAGTTACAAATTACGTTGAGTACGTATTGGAAAACGATGTTTATGAACTTCAAGATTTAGAAGAGGAAATTGACAATTTGGCTATTTCCGTAACAAGTGATAAAGATTTAGACGTTAACGACATTGTAGTGCTTGGCTCTAATATAAAAAGATATGGAGCGATATTAAGCAATTATCCTCTATTTTCCGAACTCGGAAATAGTATTATAAAACTTGGAAATTCTTTTCAAAAAAACACTCAAATTCTTTATGACGACAGAGAAAAAATGGCAAATATAACAGCTTTGCTCGAAGGTTTCGTGAATGATTTAATTGTTTGGAGAAAAGAAATATTTGATAATAATATACAAAACCCATATTTTTTAAACGACTCCTTTTTCTCCAACGTAGATACGATAATAATGTTTATCGAATATGACGAATCACAAGACTCTTTCGTGGATGCGGATGACGTAGATTTTTTTGATTTTTGAAAGTTTGCTCAATACTCGCGAAGTCTAATTTCAAATCTACTCATGACTGAAAATATACTAAAGATATGACGCCATTTTAGTACTCTCTTAAGAAATATTAGCTAATATATTCATACTAAAACAAGCTCTATACGGTACAGTAGAAGGGTTTCTTTTAATCTAAATTAATAGTAGTTATAAATCTTAAATAAGCCATTAGTGGTCAAAGGAGAATATATGCAATTAGGTTTCCTAGTTGATTTACACCTATGTATGGGTTGTAAAGGTTGTGAAATCGCATGTAAAGTGGAAAATGAAGTTCCGCTTAGCACATGGAGATTACGCGTTAAATATGTGGATGTGGGAAGTTTTCCAGAAACAAAGAGAACTTTTACGCCTCTAAGATGTAATCATTGTGAAAATGCTCCATGTGAGAGAATTTGTCCAGTATCCGCGCTTCATTATCTAGATAATGGAATTGTAAATATAGACAAAGAGAGATGCATAGGTTGCGCAGGTTGTATCATGGCTTGTCCTTATGGGGCTATTTACATAGATCCTGAAACTCAAACAGCTGATAAATGTACGTATTGCGCGCACCGTATCGCGTCGTCGATGATGCCAGCTTGCGTTGTCGCTTGTCCAGTCGAAGCGAATATTTTTGGTGATTTGGAAGATCCTACTTCAAATATCTCTCAATACATTCAACGTCACACCGATGTTCAAGTGCGTAAACCTGAAAAGGGAACTAACCCTCATCATTATTACGTTGGAGCTAGTCAAGCTCACCTTAATCCTCTCGCGTCAAGAAGAGAAGAAGGCTATAACTTGTTTAATAAGATTACTACACTTCCAGTAGGAGGACACCACTAATGATACATGAAACTTTAGCGGCGACAAACGCCGTAGTAACTTTAGACGTAGCGTTGCCAGGCATAGTTTGGCCTTGGTTGGTTACGGTTAATATGTGGGCAAAAAGCATTGGTACTGGTCTTATTTTTATGATTTTCTTATTAATGAAGAAAAATCCTAATGAAATGGGTTCTTTAAGAACGCCAACTATTATAGTATCTTTCGTCATGATGAATATCTTTTTATTGTTTACTCTTGCGGATTTACACCAGCCATTTAGAATGTGGCATATATTTTTCTATTCTCACTGGACTTCGGCAATTACGGTTGGCGCATGGATGGCAACGATTTTTGTTGGTCTTGAAGCGCTTATGATAGCTGTGGTATTGTTCAAAAAAGATACGGCGTTGTTTGATAAACTACTGTTTTGGACAACGCTTTTAGCAATCCCAGTTACATTGTACACAGCGGCGCTTATGGCGGAAGCCACTGCGAGAGAACTGTGGCAAATGCCTACGGAATCAGCTCAAATGATTTTAGCGGCGACTCTTTCGGGTTCAGCGGCGATGATTTTGCTAGGTGGTTCAAAACTTAGTGATGAAAGCAAAAAATTCTTTGGAGCGATCCTTGGTTTAAGCGCGTTAATGGCGTTTATTATATATATGTCAGAATATATCTTCGGCGCTATGAAAGCTGAAGAAGTCGCAGCCGTTCTTCATTACATAAAAGGTGATGGCGAGTACGCGACTATGTTCTGGATTGGACAGTGGGTTGCTTATATCTTACCAATGACGTTAGTTGTTTTAAGTAGAGTGAGCAATAGTGATAGTATTTTAAGTCTTGCAGCTATTTTAGCAATTGTAGGTCTGTGGGTAGTTAAACATGTTTGGCTTATTATTCCACAATTATTACCGTTAAGTTAAGGAGAAAGTATAAATGTATTTACAAAGTAGAAGAACATTTTTAAAAGGTGCCGCGTTTAGCGTTGCGGGCGTTGCAATCGCTAAGGGCGTATTTACAACTGACGCAGTCGCTGAATCAGTAACTCAAAGCAAGTTTACTGATACTCCTGAAACAATTTCATTTTATCCTGATCAAAAAGATTGGGATAATTTCGCAGAACTTGATGGAACTGACTGGAAACGTGGTGGCATAAGCCGTCATGGCGTGCAATCAGCTGAAAATCCAGATGGTATAAAAGTTAACAACTACACCATTGTTCCAACGGTTTGTTCAAACTGTGAAGCTGGTTGTGGTCTAACGGCATGGGTCGATAAAGACACTATGACGGTTAGAAAATACATGGGTAATCCACTTCACACTGGTTCTCGTGGACGCAATTGCGCAAAAGGTTACGCCGTAACTTCTCAAATGTACGATCCAGATCGTATTCCGTTTCCATTAAAGCGCGCTCCAGGTTCTAAACGTGGCGAAGGTAAATGGATTCGTACGTCTTGGGACGAAGCGATGGAAACTATTGGTAAAAAAATGCATGACACGCTTAAAGTTGGCGATGAAATGTCAAAAAAATTGATGATTTATCATGTCGGTCGTCCAAACGAAAATGGTTTCGGTCACCGCGTTCCACACTCAATGGGCATTGATGGTTTTGACTCTCATACAAACATCTGTTCGGCAGGCGCTCGTCAAGGTACGATTCAATGGGCCAATGATGACAGAAACTCACCAGATTGGGGTAACGCTGAACTGATTTTCCTACAATCGTCTCACGCGGCGGACGCTGGGCACTATTTTCAACAATCAGCTGGTTTAATTGCCGACGCTCGTAAGCGTGGCGCCAAAATGATTACGATTGACCCTCGTATGTCTAATTCCGCTGGTATGTCCGATCTTTGGATTCCAGCTTGGCCAGGAACGGAAGCGGCTCTTTATCTGTATCTTGCAAATCGTTTATTAAATGAGAACAAGAAAAATGGTGAGAGTTACGTAGCTCATGATTTTGTAAAAGAATGGATAAACTGGGATCGTTTAATGGATAATAAAGATTATCTTAAAAAAATGATAGGTTATGGTTATATTTCTAAAATGCCTAAAGATGACTCTTATGAATCATTTATAAAATTAGCTCAAGAACTTTACGCTCCATACACTAAAGAAATGGTTGTTCGTGAGTGTAAGCTTGAGGGAATGGAGTATAAATTAGACCAACTGTGGGATATGTTTTCAAGCGCTGGTTCTAAAATAGCGACTTATCTATGGCGCGCGGGACCAATTGGTCATCGTGGCGGTTGGATGAATACTCGCTCTGGCTTTTTGCCTTTGGCTCTTGTTGGAGCGATGCGTGGAGATATCGGTGGGGTAGGCATGCATCACTGGCATGAAGTTTCCGTTGCTGGAAAAGGCGATCAAGCTACTGTCGCGGGCGAGCGTCCGGCTAAAGTTGACGCGTGGAACGAAATTGCATGGCCACCAGAGTATCCACTTTCATCATATGAGATGAGTCATTTAATGCCTCACCTTCTCATGGACACCGAGTGGCAACAAAAATGGATAAAAAAAGGTCTAAACGTTCCAACTAAACTTGCTGTTTGGTTCCCTCGTATGTACAATCCCGTTTGGATTAATCCAGATGGTTTTAGATGGATAGAAGCGCTTAAAGATGAAACAAAAGTTGAATTATCTTTTAACCTTTCTCCAACATGGAGCGAAACTAACTGGTATTGTGATTATATACTTCCAGTTGGCCTCGCAGGTGAGAGAAATGATCAACAGTCAACGCCATCTAAACCAGAACAACGCATAGAGTTCCGTCAAGCGGTTATTCGCGTCGCGGCTGAAAAAATGGGATGGAAAGCAAAAGATCCAACTCGCGCGACGCTTGAAGCGCATATGAAATATGGCTTAGGCGAAATATGGGAAGAGAGCGAGTTTTTTCCTAACTTGATGGTTCATCATGTGGATAAAGATGGTTCGTTAGGCATCCGTAAACACTGGGCGTCTAAAAAAGACCCATCTCGCGCTGTAACCGTACCTGAGTATTTTGACGCGGCCATGAGTCTTTTGCCAAGACTTAAAGAAACGGCTTCTAAAATGTACAAAGGTGAAGAATTTCCAGTGTATAGCTACATGAGAGACCATGGAGCGTGGACTGAAAAAACAAACGTTTACAAACCACAAGAAGAAGAGCTTAGATTTGATGGTTCACATTACTACGCGCATGGTAAAAAACACCATAAATCTGAAGTGAGAAAAGATAAATTTGGCACTTTATGGATTGAAGAAGACGAGCGTCAACACTCCATCGGTATTGAAATTAATGGAAAACTTCATGAAGGATTCCATACGTTAAGTAAAAAACTTGAGTTTTTCTCTGAATGGTTTGCAGAGTGGAAATGGCCAGAATACGCAGTGCCTATTTATCCAAGAAACGAAAGTGAATTAACAAAGATGAAGCATATCGTTACTCAAGTTCACCATACGATGATGAAAGGCGATAATGAATTTGCTTTAAATACCATATTTAGATTACCATATAACATTCATACTCGTTCAGTGAATTCCAAGCATCTTATGGAGATTTCACAAAACCATAATCCTGTTTGGATTTATACGAAAGACGCTGAAAAACTTGGCATTAAACGCGGTGACGCGATTCGCGTAAACATTACAGATACCGTTTGTGGACTTGACAGTGGTTACTTTATAGCGATGGCGGTTCCAACCGAAGCGACGCGTCCAGGCGTTTTGGCTTGTTCACATCATGCTGGAAGATGGAAACTTAAAAATTCCGTAAATATTCCAGGATTTGAACATGCGTTAGGCATCATGGGCGTTGGCGCTCCTAGATACGACATGACGAATGACGGTAAAGTTGGAACGCTTAAGCCTGCAGAGGGAATCAAACCTCGTCATGACGTGTGGCAATTTAAAGAGTACAACAAAGACCTTGACAATATCTGGTGGGACGGACTAAGTGGCGCATGGCAAAACGCCGTAGCCGCCACTCACTCTGATCCAATCGCCGGTAATCACGCTTGGCATCAAAAAGTTGTTATTGAAAAAGCAAAAGAGGGTGACGTTATTGGCGATATTTACGTCAACTACGAAAACAACTTTAAAATTTACCAAGAGTGGAGAGATCAACTTACTCGTCCTCTAGCGGTTGGTGATAAGTTACGTCGTCCACAGCACATTAAACGTCCTGCGGTTCCACTTTCCAACAAAGCTTACGCGATAGAGATTAAAGCGTAATACTTTTCTTACTAAAGCCCACTTTATGTGGAGCTTTAGTAAACTTCCACTATTAAAAACTAACTATCCAAAGGTACATTGCTGATGCAAGAAGATTTAAAAACTGAGCAGTTGGCTCGTGTAAATATATATGCTCTGATTTCTAGAATACTGATGAATGAAGTTGATGAAAAGCTATTAAAGTTAATTACGGAAGATGAAAATATGATGTCGTTTTTTCCAGAATTTTCTAAATGGGATAGACGTAAACATATGAGCGCTAAAAATTTAATTGAACAATATCTAAATGTTGATTTTACTAACCTTTTTTTGCTTCATTTGATTCCTTATGAATCTTTTTACATGAGAGATGATCAGCAGATGGAGACTGGCGGAGACAATCCGGTTCAAGCGCTTTACAACGCTTTTGATTTTAGAGTGGAGTTGGACGAAGCCAGAGTCATGAGCGCCGATCATATTGGCGTGGAGTTGGAGTTTATGTATAAACTTTGTGAAGCGCAATATAAAGCGCTTGAAGATGGAGAGCTAAAAGTGGCGTCTGAAATTGCGGGCATTCAATACAACTTTTTAAAAGACCATCTTTTGGAGTGGGCTCCAATGTTTTTACTTAACGTTAAGTTGGAAGCGGGAACGGCTTTATATTTCGACGCGGCGGATTTGGCGATAGAGTTTATGCTTAGCGATTTTGAGTATCTTACAGAGCTTAAAGAGACCACGTTCATTGAGAACGCCCTTGAGGAGAGTAAATAATGGACATGAAAGATTTAAATGAATTAAGAGGCGAATTCGAGCAGCTTCAGCGTCAAAATATGCAAAGTGATTGTGAAGATGGCTCATGTATGACTGATGATCAAAGTCGTGAAGATTATCCTGATTATTTGGCCGCGATTTTTACTGAGATTATGCCTCCCGTGAAGAGCGGCATATATATTTCGCGATGGGATTTAAAAAGCATGGCGGGAGAACTCGATGAATCTTTCGCTCTTGATGTTCGAGAAAGAATGTTTCAAAAGTTTATGCAGTGGATAGGCACTCCGGACGACATGAAGCTAGTGATTGAACAGTTCCATAACAACATAAACGCCAAGTGTGACATGTATAAAGAGTATTCTCTTAAATATCCATCAAGTAAATATATTTTTGACGCAAAGATAGAAAAAGCCCAATCGGCTAAAAAATATTTGGATAAAGTTTATATAGAATTTTTTACTTAACGGTCATTCCTCAAATAATCAGAATAAAATATAGTTTTTTTCTGATTACTTTCTGCCTTTCCTAATAATTATTATAAATTTTAAACTTTTTTTTGTATAATTTTATCTATTATACTAAAGGAAAATTATGAAACTTGCTGTTACAAAAGGTAAAATTGGAGTTCGTCCCGATATTGCCAAACCCCATCCTGGTTTTTTTTACGAAGTTGGTGAAGAGAGATTTAGAAAGCTTGTTTTTGACCATTACGACTCTATCAAAACAAGTGATATTAAGTTTTTATTTCCCGTTTTTGACGACGATGATTTTGCCGAAGCTCAAAAACACGCGGCTGACTTTTTGATTGAAATTTCCGGTGGACCCGATTATTTCACCCAGACGAGAGGCGAACATCAAATGGTCGGTCGCCACGCTCCTTTTCGCATAGACGAAGCAAGCCGCGTTACTTGGCTAACTCTTTATATCCCATTGCTTGAAGCGTTAGTTGAAGAAGGCGTCAGTGAAGAATACATTCAATCTTTTTGGAATTATCTCAACGTTTTTTCGATGTGGCTGGTCAATACGAAAAGTTAAAAAAAGAGGCCGCTTGTGAGACGCTTTTTTTGAGAGAGTCCTTAAACTAAAACTCCACAAATTCTCTTTGCCTCTTTCTAAAAAAGGCGCATTTCGCGTAGCCAACGTTTTTGGCCATTTGCGTCACTTCGTTGTCAAATAGAGATACTTGCTCAGGCTTGTGGGCGTCTGACGCAAACGTTATGGGTATGTCCAGCTCAAACGCCCGTCTTAAAAGCGACAACGAAGGGTATGCCTCTTGAACGGGTTTTCTGTATCCCGCGGCGTTGATTTCTAAAACCATGTCAGCATTTTTTATGGCTAAAAGCGCATTTTTTGCCATCTCGTTTATATCTTTGTTGGGCATAAATTTGAAAACTTTGATAAGGTCTAAATGTCCTACAATGTCAAAGAGTCCACTGTTCGCCATCTCTTCAATGGCGTCAAAATATTTTTGCCAAATTTTATCTATGTCTTCGCTCTCGTATCTACCGATAAACTCTGGATTGTCAAATCCCCATTTATCAATAAAATGAACGGAACCTATCAAGTAGTCGACGTCCGCTTTTAAAACTCTTTCATCCATATGGTCTTTAAGATAATCGACCTCATAACCGCAAAGTATTTCTATTTTATCTTTATACTTTGTTTTGTTTTTTAGCACGTCATTTTCATAAGCTCTCATTTGCTCAAATTTCATGCGGTACTCTGGGTCAAAGTCCATGGGAGCATGATCCGAAAAACCAAAATATTTCGTTCCCGACTCGATAGCCTTTTGAATATATTCATGCATCTCGCCTTGGGCATGGTTACATAGTGGCGTATGGTTATGTAAATCAACTATCATTTGTTTCTCTCGTTTATAGAATTTATGTTATTTATGTTATTATAGTGACAATTAATAAATTGCACCAATTTAAGATGGAGATTTTATATGACTCAGGAAGAATTAGACGAGTTGATGAGTGGCGCTGTAGACGATATGGATGCGCTTGATGATGAAGTTATAGATGAAATCGAAGATGATGAAGATATATCCGAAGATATGTTTGAAGAAGTTGCAAAGAGTGAGAAGCCAGTTACAAAGAGCGACAAGCCAGACGGATACTCTGATAACACGGCGCACCATTGGCCACTTCCCGCAACCGATGAAAATAAAATGGTTCATCAATTAGACGACGTAACGAAAGAGAGTGAAGAAAAGGCCACTGAAATTTTTGACATTATTGAAAATATAAGCAGTGATTTAATGGCTGAAGAAGAAAATCTTCAAAAGGTTGTCGAAGCCATAGAAAGCAACGTGAAATTATTTACAACTTTAAGAAATAAATTTCCTGACGTTGCGGCGTTTAAAACGCAACTTGAAATTAACGAGACGGCGTTGGAGGACATGAACGGCACGATTGAAATACTCCAAAATAGTGGAGACTCCATCATGAGCGTTATGGACATTATGCAGTATCAAGACATACATCGTCAAAAAATAGAGCGAGTCATAAACGTGATGCGAGCTCTATCCAAGTATATGAATACTCTTTTCGAAGGCAAGATAGATGATGAAAAACGCGTTTCGTCAGCGCAACACATTGCAGGTGACACTCACAACGAATTAGCGTCGACGGATGACATTGAAGCGCTTTTAGAACAGTTTGGAAAATAATGAAAAAAGTAGAACTCCTTTCTCCCGCTGGAACGCTAGAAAAACTTAAAATTGCGCTGGATTTTGGCGCTGACGCCGTTTATGGCGGAGTGAGCCACTTCTCTCTACGGATTCGTTCTGGAAAAGAGTTTAGTTTTGAAGAGTTTGCCGAAGGCATCGCTTACGCTCATGAAAGAGGAAAAAAAGTCTACGCGACCATAAATGGCTTTCCCTTTAATTCTCAGATATCTCTCCTGAAAAAGCATATCGTAACAATGGCGCAACTTAAACCCGACGCTTTTATCGTAGCGACTCCCGGCGTTTTAAAATTGTGTCACGACTTGGCTCCAGAGATGCCATTGCATCTCTCGACGCAAGCAAACGTGATGAACGTGTTAGACGCTCAAATTTATCATGAAATGGGCGCCACTCGCATAATTACTGCGCGCGAAATTTCACTCAAAGATTTGATCGCCATAAAAAAAGAGTTGCCAAACTTAGAACTTGAAGTTTTCGTTCATGGCTCTATGTGTTTCGCTTATAGTGGAAGATGCCTTATCTCCACTCTTCAAAGCGGTCGCGTTCCAAATCGTGGTTCATGCGCGAACGACTGTAGATTTCCTTACGAAATGTACGCAGCAAACCCTGAAACCGGAACTCTCTTTAGACTAGAAGAAGACGAAGGCGTAGGCACTTACATTATGAACTCCAAAGATTTAAACCTTGCTTCGCATATGCAAGAGATTTTAGAAAGCGGGGTTGTTGATTCCATAAAAGTCGAAGGTCGAACAAAGACGGCTTACTACGCGGCAACGACGGCGAAAGCTTATAGAATGGCGCTCAATGATTATTACGAGGGAACTTTGGATAGCGACAAATACCAATATGAACTTCAATCGCTACAAAATCGCGGCTATACCGACGCTTATCTCATATCTCGTCCATTTGAAAAGCATGACACTCAAAGTTTAGACTTTAGCATGCAGTATGGCACGCATCAGGTGAGCGGAGTCGTCAACGAAGAGGGCACGCATTTTTTATGTAAGTTCAAAACCTTGCCAAATGATGAAATGGAAGTTGTTTTTCCACTTGACTCGGTTGTGCAAATAGTGGATAATGAAATTGGGTCGACTTATGAAAAAGATGGCAAGTTCTTTATGAAAATGAAACAGCTAAAAGCTCAAAATGGGAAAATATGGGAAGAAATACATAGTGGAAACGTAAACCCAATTGAATTGCCAACCACTTTCCCCTCATATACTTTTTTTAGGATACCAATTACCAACCTGTAGATTCCGCCACCCATAAAATAAGTATTGAAAAATAAAACGTTATAATTATTTAAATAAAAAATAGGAAAATTATATGAAATTTGTGTCAATTATAATAGGTTCAAAAAGCGATTATGAAGTAATGAAATCGTGTTCAGATACATTGGAGGCGTTTGGCGTTAGCTATGAAATGATTATCTCTTCCGCGCACCGTTCTCCAGAAAGAACGAAAGCGTACGTAGAGAGCGCTGAGAAAAAAGGCGCTCAAGTTTTTATAGCTGCCGCGGGAATGGCGGCTCATTTAGCGGGCGTTTTGTCTTCAAAAACCATTAAACCAATTATAGGCGTGCCTATGTCCGCTTCCGCCTTAGGTGGAATCGACGCGTTGCTTTCAACTGTGCAAATGCCAGCTGGAATGCCAGTCGCCACTGTGGCCATAGGAAAAGCCGGAGCGATAAACTCCGCTTATCTCGCGATGCAAATTTTAGCTCTAAGCAATGAAGAACTGAGCGTAAAACTTAAAGAAGATAGAATATCAAAAGCGAAAAAAGTTGAGATGGACTCTTTAGAAATAGAGACTATCATAGCGTAAACTTTAAATAGAGGAGTTGTCATAATGTGGATGAGCGATGAAGAGTATTGTAATTTAACTGGTTTAGACGCATCTGCCGTTGAAGACTTGATAGGGAGTGGTAAACTAACTGTAAAAGTTGAAGATGGCGTTAGATATATTGACCCATCTAAAGGCGCTAGAGAAGTTATAGTTCCCGCAAAGTTAAGAGAACTCTCAGCGCGAAACACTCATGAGATGATCGTTCAACCAGAGTTTGTTGAAAAAACCATTGGCACCATCATCAATCTCCATGAAAAAGTTCTTGACGCCAAAGATGAAACGATAACGGCTGTAAGAGTGGAAAATGAATTTTTACGCGAAGCGCTCGGTTCATTGCAAGAGCTTTATGAGGAGGATAGAAAAACTATTCATACGCTTCAAGAACAACTTAAACTTTCTCAACAAGACGTAGAGTTCATGAGGCGTAAATACAAACTTATGTGGAACAAAGTCATTGACGAGAACACCGACTAGCGATGCTGATAGACGAAGCATGCGTTGGTTGCATAATAAACCAAAGTATTAAAGTGTCAAAAGCAATAGGAGCCGATGACGGATTGAGAGAAAAACTCACTCATGCGGTTGATGACATGAGTAAAAGTTTTTCATTTTCGAACAATCCCCCAGAAATTGCCGCAGACGTTTATGAAATGATGGCGACGCTGGCTCACAAAACCGACCTTTACGATAAAGTCAAAGCCCTCTCAACAAAAAAAGCCCTTTCCTTCGTGCCACTACTCGAAGATAAACTAGCCAAATCAAAAAATAAACTCTTAACCGCCACAAAAATTGCGGTTGCGGGAAACGTTATAGATTTGGCCGCCGAGGTAGAGTTTGATCTGGAAGAGGAACTTTCTAAAATATTTCATACGGATTTTTCACACAACGATTTTTCTCAATTCGAGCAAAAACTTTTAAAAGCGAGAACCGTTCTCGTGATAGGGGATAACGTTGGCGAACACGTATTTGATTTTCTATTTATTAAAACGCTGCAGCGACTCTATCCAAACGTATTTTTCTCGTACATGGTGAGAGGAAATCCCATCATTAACGACGTAACGATGAAAGAGGCGAAAGAAGCTGAATTTGACAAACTGTGCAACCTTGTCGACAGTGGGGTAAATACTCCTGGCTTTACGTACGATAGAGCCAATCAAGCGTCGCAAGAACTTTTTGACTCCGTAGATTTGGTTGTGAGCAAGGGCATGGGCAATTACGAGTGTTTAAGTCCATCTCATAGAGAGGGCATATGCTTTTTGTTAAAGGTCAAATGTGGAGTCGTGGCAAACTCGCTACAAAAAGAGATTGGAGACATTATTTGCAAAGTAGTTTAGGAATCAAAAGCCCGATAGAGCGGTAAATAATAATTATCTAAAGTTTGGTCTCGCGTTTAAATACTAAAAAAGTGAAATAGGCTATAATTGCGCAATTAATTAACAAGGCGATACATGATAACTTTTAGCGAAATGTTACTAAAACTACAAGAATTTTGGATGAAAGAGGGCTGTAACGTTGTTCAGCCGTATGACATTCCATCGGGAGCGGGAACTTTTCATCCCGCCACTTTTTTGCGTTCACTTGATTCCACTCCTTGGGCTACGGCGTACGTAGCGCCTTCGCGTCGTCCAACGGATGGCAGATATGGAGAAAACCCTAACAGACTAGGTTCGTACTATCAGTTTCAAGCGCTCATCAAACCCTCTCCGGACAACATTCAAGAACTTTATTTAAAATCGCTAGAGTATCTAGGTCTTGACGTCTCTTTGCATGACATTCGTTTTATTGAAGATAATTGGGAATCGCCAACTCTTGGAGCGTGGGGACTTGGCTGGGAAGTTTGGCTCAATGGCATGGAAGTTACGCAGTTTACGTACTTTCAACAAGTTGGAGGCATAGAGTGCAATCCCGTCGCCGTTGAGATTACCTATGGAACGGAGAGACTCGCCATGTATCTTCAAGGCGTAGACACCGTTTTTGACATAGTGTGGAATGAAGATAAAAACGGCAATAAAACTTTATATAAAGACGTTCATAAAGAGAGCGAGATTGAGTTTTCAACGTATAACTTTGAAGTGGCCGACACGGAGATGCTTTTTGCCGAGTTTGCCGCAAAAAGCGCCGAGTGTGAAAGAACGTTGGAAGCGGGACTTCCTTTACCCGCGTACGACTTATGCATGATGGTGTCAAGCACTTTTAACGTGCTTGACGCGAGAAAAGCCATAAGTCAAACGGAGCGTCAAAACTACATGCTTAAAATTCGTGAGCTTTCCAAGGGCTGCGCGGAGTTGTACAAAGCCCAAGAACCTGAACGATTGAAGCGGGTGAAAGCGTAAATCATACGTGATCATGGAACTAACGAAAGAGCAGCAAACAAAATTTGAAAAACTTGGCGTCGGTAGTTTTTGCGAACTCGCTCTGCTCATCCCTCACTCTTATGAAGATTACCGTCTTCATAAGAAACTTACGCCTCACTCAAACCAACTCATAGACGCGACGGTCGAGTCCGTAATTCGCGCGCCCAATACGATCCAAATAACTTTTTACGCGCACAATTTCGGACACGCCATAACGGGAGTTCTTTTTCGTCCAAAGCCATACATGACGCACCAGTTCGTCGTTGGAAGTCGCGACTACTATTTTGGCATGATAGAGTGCAAAGCGGGCTATTGCTCCATGAGCATGCCCAAAAAGATTACGCAAGCAGGCGCCATAACGCCAAAGTACAAATTGGCTTTGAGAAGCGACGCAATGGCTCGTTTCGTCTCAAAGAATTTAACGCATGAGAGATTAGTCGCAGAGGGGCTAAACGCAAAAGTGGCGCATGATATTCTAAGGCTTCATTTTCCAAGTTCGGAGAGTTTGGACTCCAAAGAGTTAAGCCAAAGCGCCTTATACGCTTTAAAATACACTGAACTTTTCCTCTACATGAAACAGTTGTCCTCCAAACGCCGATATTTCGAACCCATAAAATCCATCAAAGCCACATACTCCAAGTGGGTAAAAACGCTCCCCTTCAAATTGACGAACGAGCAGTTGCAAGCCATCGAAGACGTCAAAAGCGATTTTGCCAAAGAAGTGGCGGCGAAACGCATGGTGGTCGGAGACGTAGGAAGCGGAAAGACCATGGTCATTTTGGCCGCGGCGTTTATGATGGGAAAAAATCGTGCCGTTTTGATGGCGCCAACCACGTTGCTCGCAAATCAACTCTTTGAAGAGGCGGGGAAATTTTTGCCAAGTTTGAAGAGCGTCTTGGTGACGAACAAGAGCAAAAAAGAGGACTTGTCAGCATACGACTTTATCATAGGCACGCACGCGCTTCTTTATAGAGAATTGCCAAGCGCCGCTCTCGTCATGGTGGACGAACAGCACCGTTTTGGAACGTTGCAGAGAAACATGCTAGAAAAACTCGTCACGAGCGGCGAGAAAAAACCGCATTATTTTCAGTTCTCCGCCACGCCGATTCCTAGAACGCAAGCCATGATAGAGACCGCTCACATAGACGTGTCTCTCATAACGAGCACGCCGTTTGTCAAAGACATAACAAGCAAGGTCATTCACAAAAGCGACTTTGGCAATCTGCTCGCCCACATAAAAGGGGAACTCTTCAAAAACAATCAAGTTTTACTGGTTTATCCATTGGTTGAACAGAGCGAGGCGATCGCTTATCAAAGCATTGAAGAGGCGCGTGGCTATTGGGAGAAAAATTTTGACGACGTATACGTCACACATGGAAAAGATAAAGACAAAGAACGAGTGTTGCTTGATTTTAGAGAAAATGGAAAGATTTTGGTGGCGACGACCGTCGTTGAGGTCGGCATATCTCTTCCTCGTCTGAGCACGGTAGTGATAGTCGGAGCCGAAAGGTTGGGTCTCTCAACGCTGCATCAGCTTCGAGGACGCGTGAGTCGAACGGGACTAAAAGGCTACTGTTATCTTTACTCAAACCAAGAAAATTCAAAAAGATTGGACGAATTTGTAAACACCACCAGCGGATTTGACATTGCAAATTTGGATTTGAAGTTTAGAAAAAGCGGTGACTTGCTTAAAGGCGTCAACCAAAGCGGAACGCAGTTCAAATGGGTTGATTTAGCGGAGGACGCGGAGATCGTTAAAAGCGTAAAAGACGCGATTCTATAAAAGCTTGTAAATATATTTTGGATATTATACGCTTATGAAAATACAAACGCAATATAGTTATGAAAAAACTTGGACAACAACGGTTGAGGCTGATCTTTTAAAGATTATAGAAGAAGAACTTGGGGACGCGGATATAGAAGGGACGCTTTTGTACGTCAAAGAGGCAATCGCCAATGGCAAAGTAATCACGGTGGGTAGCTGCAAGTTTAGAAAAGAGTAAGAGCAAAAAGAAGGAGGCTAAAGTGTTTCAAAGTAGTGATATAGCGAAATTAATTTTAAGATTGAGTTTGGGGGTTTTGATACTTTTCCATGGAGTGTATAAACTAATGCATGGTTTAAGTGGAGTGAAAGCGATGGTCATAAGCGCGGGACTTCCGGAGTTTTTGACTTATGGGGTTTACGTGGGAGAGCTCATCGCTCCTATTTTTATCATACTGGGTCTTTACGCTAGAATAGCTGCGGGCGTTCTCGCCATTAACATGCTGATGGCGATTTTTTTAGCCTATGGATTTTCTTTTTCACTTGCAAAATATGGCGGTTTAGCCATGGAGAGTCCATTGCTGTTTTTTATTATGAGCGTCTTGGTCTCTATGTTGGGGAGTGGAAGATACGCGGTAAACTCAAAGTAGTTTACCCAACGTAGAGAAGAGAGTCTATGGATGTGGAACTTTTAGAGTCGAGTTGAGGCTCCATCCGATAACGCCCATAAGAATGACGACTAAAAAAGCGGGGATGAGCGCGTAAGCGTTCGCGAGGTACGCAAGCCATAAAAGGATCGCTCCAAGTGGCGTAGGCACTCCGGTGAAATAGTTGGCGACTTCTCCGGCGTCGGCGTTTATGTTAAAGTTTATCAACCTTCTAAGACCGGAAATAACGTAATATATACTGACTATAGAAGCTAAAAATATGGAAAATCCATCAAGGGAAGTCCCGTAAACGGCTTGAAAGATTAAAAAGACGGGAACGAGAACAAAACTCAAAAAGTCCGCGAAACTATCGAGTTGAATGCCAAACTCATTGGATAGCTTGTATTTTCTAGCGATTTTACCGTCAAAGATGTCAAACGCCCCTCCGACCCAAGCGAGACCAATCGCTAAAACAAAATTGTTTTGGGTGATAAAGTAAGTAGCCATCAAACCAGCGGTGATATTCACAAACGTAAAAAGGTTGGCTAGATTGAAGTGTGAAGATGGTGTCCATAAAAATTTCATGAGTGCGTGTCCTTGTATTTTATAGGTAAAATTATATCAAAAATCAAATTAATCTCCCTTACGAACAATTATGATAATATTTATCATTTTCAAAAAATCTTAAGCGGTGTGTAAGTTGATATAGATTATCATTTTAAAAATAAACAGAGAGAAATTATGAAAAATATTGTAAACGTCAGCTTATTGGTTTGTTTAGTGGGTGGTTTATTGAACGCTAGCGACGATGTCACTACCTCTGGTTTAAAAAATATGTTTCGCTACGCTAAGGTTTCAGGAAACGTACGAATCATGCATGATGGATACAATCAAGAAGAGATAGGAGCAGATAATACTTACTCAACCGCGATTGGGGGAATCTTAAAGTACGAATTAGCGGACTTTAAAGGCTTTAACGCGGGAGTTGCCGTTTACACTTCTAACAACGTCTCATTCGCCACTGGCAATGGAACGAAACAAACCACTGAACTTTCATCGACTTCTGGAAGTTATACGGAGATGACGGAAGCGTATCTAAACTATAAATATGAAGATTTCAATTTGAGAGCGGGTCGTCAAGTTTTAGAGACTCCCTTGGCGAACGCGGATGATAGAAGCATGATACAAAACACTTTTAACTCTTACGTTTTGAGCTACTCTTATTCCGGATTCGAATTTATGGCTGGAAACATTCAGACATGGCAAGGAGTCGACGCCGATTTGGATTTAGGCTGGAGCGACGCAGGCTCAAAGGGTACTAATTTCGGTGGCGTTTCGTATAGCGACGGGCTTGAGCTTGGAGTATGGTATTACAACGTAGCCAAGTTAACAAACGCGGCGTATGTGGAAATTGGAGTTAGTTATGACGTTAATAAAAATATGAACGCTCATGTTATGCTTCAATATTTGAATGAAAAAGAGTTAAGCGAGAGCGCGATAGGCGCGGATATTTATGGCGCGTTAGTCGAAGTTACGGCGTATGACGTAGGCATGATTTTGGCTTACAACAAATCAGTCAAGAAAGTGGGACGCAATAGTTTTAGCGGTTTTGGCGGCGGCGCTTTGTTTACCAGCATGAACACTATGATAGTCGATGAAATAGCGGATGATAGAGCCGTTGGCGCTTATGTCGCGGGAGCTAGTTACTCTATTGGCGATTTTGGATTTTTGTACGCTTATGGAGATTTTGACGGTGGCAACAACGGCGCGAATGTACAAGCTCGCATAGTTGAACAGGATATGGGTTTTGAATATAACGTAAACGAGGAATTGTTAGTTTCCGCCATTTACGTTTTATCCGAAGATAAAGAGTCATCGCCAAAAACGGGATATGACTGGCAACGCATGCAGGTTATGCTAAATTATAACTTTTAAAATAAAAGAGAAGAGAAAATGAAACAATTGTTAGATTGCCAAAAAGGCGATAAAGTCAAGATAACCAAGCTAAACGCGACCAATGAACTCAAAGAGAGACTTATATCTTTTGGTTTGATGAAAGGAGTTGAAGTGGAAGTTTTAGAACAAGCGCCAAGGAAAAAGACGATAGAGATAAAGATTGGTAAAATGCGCATAGCGTTGCGAGCGGAAGAAGCCAAATTGATAGAGGTGCAAGAGATATGAATGAAAAAAAAAGTTGCCCCGTAATATCTAAACATATAAAAGTCGCTCTAGTTGGACAACCAAACGTCGGAAAAAGCATGCTGATAAACTCAGTTTCCAACGCGCATTTGCAAGTTGGAAATTTTTCAGGCGTAACGGTTGACAAAACGGAAGTTTTGTTCGATTATGAAAATCATAAATTTACCGTTGTGGATTTACCGGGAACCTACGCTTTTACGGACTATACGATTGAAGAGAGAGTTACTCGAGATTATTTGTGCGCTGAAAATTATGACATTATCATCAACGTTGTAGACTCGACGAACCTTGCCAAAAACCTCCAGTTAACGGCAGAGCTTTTAACCATGAGCAAAAGAGTGGTAATCGCGCTTAACATGAGCGATGAAGCTAAAAAAGAGGGGCTAGAGATAGACGCAAAATATATGTCTGAACTTTTAGGCGTTTCTTGCGTAAAAGTCTCCGCCGTTACGAAAGAGGGCATAGTTGAACTCATCACTACGGTAATCGCTGATTTTGAAAGTTCTACGTATGAAGTGAAACTTATCTTTAGCGAGGCGGTTGAAGAGGAGATAGCAAAGATAGTCGCATACTTGCAAGGGCATAAATACGAAGCGATAAACAGTTATAGAAACATAGCCATAAATCTTCTCAAAAACAACAAAAAAACATATGAAAAGCTCCATGACGATCCTATTTGGATAGAGCTTCAACCAATCCTCATCGAGGCTTCAAAACACATTGAACTCCATCATGACAGCGACGACATTAAAGAGTCTTTCGCTGAAGAGTACGCGTCGTTCAACCGTGGCATCGTCGCTGAGGTTGTAAAACAAAGCGTTCAAGTGGAACAAAAGACGCTTACCGAAAAAATAGACAACGTACTTATTCATCCCATATATGGCATTCCCATATTTTTGTTCTTCATGTGGACTTTGTTCCAATTGACGTTTGAAATAGGCGCCATTCCCATGGATTACATAGACGCTTTTTTTGGATGGTTTGGCGACGCGATTGGAGGAACAATCCCAAACGACGACGTTCGCTCTCTCATAGTGGATGGAATCATTGCGGGCGTTGGGGCGGTTGTGCTGTTTGTGCCAAACATCATCATTCTTTTCATAGGGATAGCGCTTTTAGAAAGCACGGGCTACATGTCGAGAGTCGCGTTTCTACTCGATGGATTTTTTCACAAGTTTGGTCTCCATGGGCAGAGTTTCATCCCTCTCGTAACTGGTTTTGGATGTTCCATTCCCGCTTACATGAGCGCGAGAATTCTTAAAAACGATAGAGATAGGCTTCTCACCTTGTTCATCATCGGCTTCATGTCGTGTGGCGCTAGACTTCCCGTTTACGTACTTTTTGCGGGAGCGTTCTTTGGTCCCGAGATGGCTGGAAACATACTCTTTATGATTTACATCAGCGGAGCGTTATTGGGAATCATGGCGGCAAAAATACTCAAAATGACGGCTTTCAAAGGAGTGGACGAACCTTTCGTCATGGAGATGCCAAAGTATAGACTTCCCTCGGCTAAACTCATTTGGCACACCGTTCTCACAAAAACGATGATGTATCTAAAAAAAGCGGGCACTTTCATCGCGGGCGCGTCCATGTTGATTTGGTTTTTGAGCAACTATCCACATAATCTGGTTTTGCAAGAAGAGTACGCAAAAAAGATAGAAAGTTCTACAAGCGAAACTCAAAAAATCACTCTTGGAAACAAGCTTGCGGAATCTCTGCTTGAACAGAGTTATTTAGGGGTGATTGGAAAATTTTCAGAGCCGATTTTCGCTCCTCTTGGATTTGACTGGAAGATGAGCGTCGCTCTTCAAACTGGGCTTGCGGCAAAAGAAGTAGTAGTCTCGACGCTAGGCGTATTGTACGCGTTAGGCTCGGACGTAGACGCGGAAAACAACTCTCTTGTAAACGCCATAAGCAAAAACATTCCGTTTCCTTCCGCTGTGGCGTTTATAGTCGTCATTATGATTTATTTGCCATGTTTGGCGGCGTCCGTGGTCTTTACCCGCGAGGCTGGAGGAGTAAAATACTTTTTTTACCTCTTGGCTTTCACTTCCCTTACCGCTTATGGATTGGCTTTTGTCGCTTATAACGTTACAAAAATGATTGTTTAGATATACTTAAGCCATAAATATCCGTAGGAGCGTTTTCATGTCAAAGCTTTTGGTTGTAGAGGGAAGTACCATTGTAAAGGGAGTTTTTAAAGAACTCTTAGATAAAGACCCAACGTTTGATTATAAACTGGTTGGAACTTACGCCGAGGCGAGCGCGCTTTTGTCAAAAACTCGCTATGAATTCGCGGTGGTTGATAGAACTCTGAGCGACGCCCCAAACGGTGAAATTATCGCTTTGTTCAATAAGTACAACATCGCTCCATTTGTTTTTACGAATAAGGATGATGAAGATTTTTTTGAATCTTTTCAAAGCGCTAAAATAGTTGAATATATGATACGAAACAAGTTCAACAACATTGTTAACGTAATACAAAAATTGAAACAACTTCAAGCAAATAAAAACATCAGCGTTCTTATCGTAAGTCACTCTAAGATTTACAGTAGGTATTTAAAAGAAAATCTAAATTTACACAACTTTAAAGTGTTAAGCGCTTGGGATAATGAAGAAGCTTTGAGTAAAATACAACTTCATCCGGAACTTTCTCTCGTTGTTCTTGATCAAGATGAACCATATATTGATTCTTTAACGCTTGTGCAAAATATTAGAGCGGATAAAAGTCTAAAAAATTTAAAAATTCTGGCGCTTGTTGATGAATCAAACGCATACGCGACGAGTACTCTTTTAAACTCTGGAGCGGATGATTTTATAGTAAAACAGTTCTCTCGTAGCGAGTTTTACGTTAGAGTCTATCAAAATGTCAAAACTATGCAAGTAGATTAACTTCTTATTAGTTCATAACTGTTAAACTTCGCTTATGCATAAAATATTAATGATTGAAGACGACTTGGAATTAGCGGAGATACTTACAGAGTATCTTGAACAATTTGAGTTTGAGGTTATCACAGAAGATGACCCTTTTAAGGCCGTAAGCATACTAAAGTTAGAACCGTTCGATTTAGTTATTCTAGATTTGACTCTTCCCGGAATGGATGGGCTTGAAGTTTGCGAAGCCATTCGCGAACGCCAAGACATTCCCATCATAATCTCTTCAGCGAGAAGCGACGTAACGGATAAGATAAAGGCGTTGGAGCTTGGCGCGGATGATTATTTGCCTAAGCCTTACGACCCTCGCGAACTTGAAGCCAGAATTAACTCCGTCCTTCGCCGTTATGAAGCGAAAAGCGAAGCCAAAAGCGAGTCGAAAAGCGATTTTAAATGTGACAAATCAACTATGGTCATCACCTATAAAGGGAGAAATATCGACCTGACAAACGCAGAGTTTGGCATACTTTCTTATATGATAATCAAACAAGGATTAGTCGTATCGCGCGAAGACTTAATCCATAACGTAAACGCCATCAATGAAGACTCTTCAAACAAAAGCATAGACGTAATGGTTGGTCGAATTAGAAATAAATTGGGTGATAAAACGCTCATAGAATCAGTTCGCGGCGTTGGATATAAACTTCTCAAATAATGAAAAGTCGCGCTGTACTTTTAACGATACTCTTTGCGTTTAGCATTACGCTTTTTAGCGTAAGCGCAATTTTTTGGGAGTTTTATAAACTAAACAAAGAACAGTACATAGATCATATCTTCACTAAATACTCCGTGATAGTGCAGATATATAAAGAAAATCAGCAGAGACAAAGTTCTGAGATTATGATCGAAGCGAACCTCGCCGTCTATAATCTCATCGTAATCAAAGAACAAGAAGAACAAGAAGACGTTCTGCTCCATGCGAACGTGCTAAAAAGAGAAGGCTTTAAGAGCGTAAACTCAGCCATAATGTTGGGCTCGCAGGGCTTATACAAAAGAAATACGGTTAGCAATCTAAAAGCGACCATGATAGAGTATAAGCAGACTATTTACTTTCATATTCAAACGCCAGCGGGCTCCATACTGATTAAAGATGAAAAATTGCAACCATATAATCATCTTAACATGATGTACGCCTACTCTACGATTTTCGCAATAATCACTTTGTCTTTTGTTTTAATACTCCAAAAGTTAAGACCACTCATTAGACTTAGAAAAAAAATAGCGCTTTTTGGAAATGGAAACATGCGGGTCTCTTTTAAAACAAAAAGTTGTGACGAAATAGGTTTAGTCTCAAACGAGATAGAATCGGCCAGAGTGAAAATAGAAAACCTTTTAAACGCTCGCACGCTCTTTTTGCGCAATCTCATGCATGAACTAAAAACTCCCATCGCTAAAGGAACCATAGCCACTCAAATGTTGGGTTCCGAGAAGCAACGCAATAGATTTACGTCTATTTTTGCAAGATTGGAAGCTCTTGTGACCGAGTTCGCCATGATAGAAGAGGTGACAAGTTTAGATGACAAAAGCGAATTTATAGAGTGCAGACTCGTCGATATTATCGATGGGGCAATCGACATGGCGATGGTCGATATAAATAGCGTAAGTTTGGAAGTGGCGGGCAACGTTAAAATTAACGCAAATTATAGACTTTACACCACGGCGATAAAAAACATGATAGACAACGCCATGAAGTACTCCTCGGATTCGCACATAAAAATATTGATGATAAACAATGAGTTGTGTTTTGAAAGCAAGGGTGAGCGTTTGGCGCACTCTTTGCAATACTACATAGAGCCTTTTACAAAAAACAATCCATCTAAAAACAGTTTTGGTTTAGGGCTTTATCTTGTCGACTCTATCTTAAAAGCGCATAATCAAGTTTTGGCGTATGAATACGACAAAGGAGTCAATCGTTTTATTTTTGCGTAAGTTTAATAATGTAAACTTATGTATGAAGAAATTTTTATATACGTTGGCCTTATTATTCTTTCCCGTTACGTTCTTTGTTTTTGGTTGGTATTCTCATCCTGATTGCGTTTGCAAGCAAGAAAATAAAATAGAGCCACTGCCGCAAAAGAAGAAAATATCGTTACTTTCCAAAATTAAAAAAAATAAAGTTTTAAACGTCGTCCTTTTAAACGCCCCCTCAACTTACTATATAGGCACTGATGGAAAGCAAGGTTTTGAGTATGATTTGCTCAAAGCGTACGCCGACTATCTGAAAGTGGATTTGAACATTACGGCGGCGCACACAACCAAAGAAGCCATAGAGTTAAGTAAAAGCGATGATATTCACATCACTTCTGCGGCATTGGCAAAAACGCCACTCAGAGAAAAAACCTTTAATTTTGGGCCATCGTATTTTGAAGTTCAAGAACAAGTCGTTTGTCATCGTGGGATGCTCAATAGCAAAAAGTTCCCCAGAGACGTAGAAGATTTAACGGGTTTAAATATCACCGTAGGCTCAGAGACAAGTTATAGCGAAACAATCCAAGCGTTGCAAAATGATGGCTTCGACATAAACGTCACGTACACGGACGAACGCTCTACGGAAGAGCTTTTAGCGCAAGTGGCGTCTCATGAAATAGATTGCACCATAGCCGATTCAAACATTTACGCGATTAATCTTAGATATTTTACAGAGATAGCTTTAGCGTTTTCCATAAGCGGCAGAGAACAGTTGGCATGGGTTGTTCCAAAAGCCGCGGAAGAACTTGAAAAAGATATGTACGCATGGTTAAACGTTTATAATCAGAGTGGAAAGATGGCTCAATTAAAAGATCATTACTATAGTTACGTGCTCTTTTTCGATTATTACAATACAAAAATGTTTTATAAACGAATCAAGTCGAGACTAAACAAGTATGAAACTTATTTTCAAAAAGCTGGAAAATCATACAATATACCTTGGACTTTGCTCGCCTCAATCGCGTATCAAGAGTCGCATTGGAATCCTAGCGCAAAAAGTTTTACAGGAGTGAGAGGCATTATGATGCTTACGAATCATACGGCAAAACTTCTTGGCGTTAACAATAGACTCGACCCCAAAGAGAGCATAATCGGAGGAACGAGACACATTAAAGGCATGATAAAACTTGTTCCCAAAGAAGTGGAGGGTGAAAACAGGCTTCAATTCGCGTTAGCCGCTTACAATATAGGAATGGGACATATTTACGACGCTCAAAAATTAGCCACAAAATTAGGCTACAATCAAAACGTATGGAGCGATTTGAAAAAAGTGCTTCCGCTGCTTTCAGAAAAAAAATATTATCAAACTTTAAAGTACGGTTACGCGAGAGGAAGCGAGCCCGTTAGATACGTAGAGTCTATCTACAATTACAGGAACATATTGGAAAATCACATTGACGAAAGTGACACGGAAGAAATAAGCGGACTCAGCAAACATGAAGCTGATGAGGATGACAATGAGTCTAGCGCGTTCTCACGCTAGACTTCCATATAAGTTACTCTTGATTCGTCTCTATATCATCCGCCAGCGCGGTTAAAAAACTTTCCATATCGTACTTGACGCGATATTCCGGCGTCATAATGTGAATCAAGATGTCACCTAAATCGATAACGACCCAGTCCCCGCTCTCTTCGACGTAATTGAATTTTTCAGCAGGTTTGAGCTCAGTTTTTAGATGGTCAAGCAGCGCGTTAGTGTGTTTTTGTCCAAGTGACGACGCAATGATCGCATAATCGACAAAGTAATCCTTGCCTTTTAAGTCAAACGACTCTATGGCCTCCGCTTTATGCTTGTCTAGCGCGTCTATTATCTTTTTTATTCTATCGTTCATTTTTTTCCTTGTAATGTTGCGCAATTTCATTTGCGCATTCTTTTGGTAACTTTGTTTTGTCCATAACGTTTCTTAAAACAGAAGAAGATATCTCTTCTTTGACAAGAACCGTCATAAAATTGTTTGGAATTTCTATATCATCTCTAGTGGCGACTATAAAAGTGACTAAATCTTTAAGCTCATGGTAACGCGTCCACTCGCGCAGAGTCTCTAAATTGTCCGCGCCGATTACAAGATAAATTTTTTTATACTTTTTTAAAAGATGAGTCACTGTTGAAATCGTAGGAACTTTTCTACCCAAAGATACTTCATAATCATCAACAAGAACGTTCTTTTTATTAAAAAAAATATCTTTTAGCCATTTTAACCTTAACTCGGACGGCGCGTGAGAGAGCGATTTAAATGGATTTAAAAAAGTTGGCATAACCACAACTCGATCAATTTCTTTTAATTCCAACAAAGACTCAATCACTGCCTTATGACCGATGTGAGGTGGATCAAAGGAGCCGCCAAAAAGTGCTATAGTTTCCATTTAAAGGGAATTATAACTAATTTTGGATAAAATAACAGACTTAAAATTTTGATAGGAAAAAGAATGGCTCTTAAAATAGCGATAAATGGTTTTGGTAGAATAGGTAGATGCGTCACTCGCATAGCCTCTACTCGAGACGACATAGATATTGTGGCTATTAACGACATGGCGAGTAAGGATATGATGCTTTACTTGCTAAAGTATGATTCCGTTCATGGAGTTTTTGAAAGTTCAGTGGAAGACGTTGATGACGCGAATATCAAAATTGATGGTAAAAACGTGCGTATATTTAACGAAAGCGACCCGAAAAATTTAAGTTTTGGCGATTGCGGAGCGGATTTGGTTTTAGAGTGTACGGGTGTTTTTTTAACGCAAAAGTTAGCTCAGGCTCATCTTGACAATGGAGTTTCAAAAGTGCTGCTCTCCGCTCCATCGAAGGACGACGTAACCCCAACGTTCGTCATGGGAGTAAACCATGAAGAGTACGCCGGTCAGAAAATTATTTCAAACGCTTCATGCACCACAAACTGTTTGGCGCCGATAGCGAGCATATTGGATGACGCTTATGGCATACAAAAAGGTCTTATGACGACTATTCATTCTTACACAAACGATCAAAATATTTTAGACGTTAAGCATGATGGCGACAAAAGACGCGCGCGCGCGGGAGCCATCAACATGATACCGACTACGACGGGAGCGGCTAGAGCTTTGAGTTTGGTTTTGCCTAAGCTCCTTGGAAAACTAGACGGCACAAGCGTTCGCGTGCCCACTCCCGACGTCTCAATGGTTGATTTAACGCTTCATGTATCCAAAAAAACGTCAACAAAAGAGGTCGTCGAGCTATTTAACCACATGGCGCGGACAAAGTTTAAAAATTTTTTGCATATCGACAAAGACAAAAGAGTCTCTCAAGATTTCGTAGGTTCGCCATATAGTTCAATCGTGGCGGAAGATTTAATTCAGGTGATTGGCGAGGACATGATAGGCGTTAGAGCTTGGTATGACAATGAGTGGGGCTATTCATCGCGCTTGCTTGACATGGCCATACATATAAATAAATAAACAAAACAGGAGAATAAATGAAATTATTAAGTATTAAAAATCTAAACCTAGCGGGTAAAAAGGTGTTTATAAGATGTGACTTTAACGTTCCAATGGACGAGTTTGGAAACATTTCCGACGATAGACGCATTCGCTCCGCCGTCGCGACCATTAACTACTGCTTAGACCTAGATTGCGCAGTCATCTTAGCTTCTCACATGGGACGCCCAGATGGCGAAGTGGTGGAAAAATATTCATTGGCACCAGTCGCTCGTCGTTTGCAACAGCTTCTTAAACGCGACGTCATTCTCGCGTCGGACGTCGTTGGCGAAGACGCCATCAAAAAAGCGAGTGAGCTTGAAAAACATCAAGTGCTTTTGATCGAGAACTTGCGTTATGAAAAGGGTGAAACAAAAAATGACGTAGAGTTGGCGAATAAACTAGCTTCAATGGCGGAGTTTTACGTCAATGACGCTTTTGGCGTTAGCCATCGCGCGCACTCTTCGGTAGAAGCGATCACTCATCTTTTCGATAACGAGCATAAAGCGGCGGGATTTTTACTAGATAAAGAGATTAATTTTTTTGGTAAATTGGTAAATAATCCAGTTCGTCCATTTGCCGCCATAGTCGGAGGAAGCAAAGTCTCTGGAAAGTTGGAAGCGCTTATCAATCTTTTGCCAAAAGTGGACAAAATTTTCATCGGCGGAGGAATGGCGTTTACGTTTTTAAAGCAGATGGGTTACAATATAGGCGCTTC
>ERZ889078.490-NODE-490-length-35714-cov-24.121091_pt1 | contig 35714 bp, 29 predicted proteins | sample MGYA00521266_ERZ889078 | MGnify/ENA primary metagenome ERZ889078 (study PRJEB32303, sample SAMEA104408618) | aquatic metagenome | biome: Brackish water; feature: Pelagic; material: water | place: Baltic Sea | collected 2014-06-16T06:34:00 | depth 76,534 m ...
AAACGATTCTTGATAAGCTTATGGGTCAAGAGAAGATTTCTTTTATTTTTAATTTATTGAAATAGTATCCATCTTAAAAACCTCCAAAAATCGCCCAAGCAGCCTCAGCCTGAAGCTCTAGCATTTCTAATCCATTTTGTGTTTTCGCTCCTTGAACTGCCGCTTTTTGCAGGAATTGTGTCGCTTCTGGATTATAAATCAAATCAAAAGCTAAATGAAATTGGCTTAAAGCATTATATGCAATATCAGGAAATGCATCCTCTTTAGGCCACATGCCTATCGGAGTTGCATTAATTATTATCTTACACTCTTTCACAATATCTTCTGAAAGATTTCTCCAAGCTAGTTCCGTTTTGTTTTTTGGATTTCGTGCAATGACTTGAAATGCGATTGACATTTGTTCTAAAGCATAAATTACTGCTTTTGCGGCACCTCCATTTCCCAAAATAAGTGCTTTATGATGTTGATATTCAATAAGTGGTAATATTGAGTTGGTAAATCCTACTACATCAGTATTATAGCCAAATAGCTTTCCATTTTCGATTTTAACGCAATTGCAGGCTCCTATTTCTTTCACCATATCGTCCATGTCGTCGAGATAAGGCAAAATAGATTCTTTATAGGGTATGGTGATATTAAAGCCTCTGAGATTAGGGTGTTCGGTGATGAGTTTTGGAAGTTCGCTAATGTTTTCGAGTTCAAAAAGCTGGTAATTACAACCATAAATTCCCTCAGCCAAGAATTTTGCATTGAAATAATTTGCAGAAAACGAATGCTTCAATGTTTTACCAATTAATCCAAATTCTCTCATAGATTGTTATTAGTTTAAAACCCCGAAGAGGATAATACAAGATATATATTGTGTTGAAAAAACTACTTTTTCATACAACGATAGAGACTATGACTTACGCCCACTTCATGCCATTCTTGCTTCACATACATGCCTGCTTGGTCAATTAATTTGAGCATATCTTTGCTGTGATACATTTGACTATTTCCATTGGCGATGGCCGTAAAATATAGACTTGTTGCATGCAAACTATAGGTTGAAGCTTCAAATCGCTGCTTGTCCCAATAAGTTTCCATAATAAAAAGAGAAGCATTTTCATCCATGGCTTCAAAGGCATAACTTAAAAGCTTGCTGATTTCAGCCTGAGAAAAACAATCCAGAAATTGGCTCATCCAAATCATCTCAAAACCCTTAGGAAGTACTACTTCATTTCCTAATAAATTAATTGGATGAAAGTGAACTCTTCCTTCAAATCCTGCTTGGCTAATATTCGCTTTTGCATCTTTAATTTGACCGGGTAGATCTACTATAGTCATTTCAACATCAGTATTATAAGCAGCACATTGTAAAGAGAATTTACCCGTATTACCGCCAACATCCATTATTTTTTTCGGTTTCAAATCAAATAGAATTGGCAATACTTCGGGAAAAGAATAATCTGAATAAAAATGGTCAAATCCAAACCAACTTTTGCGAATATTGTTGGGCAACTCACTCAAAGCTTCATAAACTGTAGGCCACTCACCAAACACTTTCAATCCCTCTGGTTTTCCATTGACTATAGAATCTTTTAAAGCGTGCATGCCAAGATAGTTTACATCTTGTGTAAAATCCATATTGGCTTTGGTAAGTTCATCATTATTTATGAAATAACCGATCTTTGTAATGTAAAAACAGTCTTCATTTTGCTTCACCATTCTAAGACTTAATCCAGCCTCAATCAATACTTTAACACCGTAGTTGGAGAGATTTAACGTTTGGGAGATTTCCTCAATTGTAAATCCCATTTTGCGATTTTTCATGAGTAAATCTAGAATTCCAAGGTCGCGTAATGCAATAGATGCTTGAAACATAATAGGGGCAAAGGCAATTTTTTGCGCTTCATATTTTGCATCTAAAGCGCTAATGTCTTGATCTTCTACAAAACCGCCTTCAACTATACTATTTGTGTATTTATCCATCTTAAAATTGCTGATTATTAAAGCTGCGAAAATACGTCGTTTTTTTTAAATATAGCCCTTCAAATGTTTAACAAATAAGTTTTTCTCATATAAATTACTTATTTATACTCGGTAAATACTACGAGGATAATCCAAAATATTCACTTTTTCAGCATTCAATTCCCTAATGGCATCTTTTGCAATCCATTGTGCTGATTTGATATCAGATTTTTGAATTTCATAAGCGGTTTCAATAGCAATTTTATTAAGATCAGTATTTCGTTTGCCAATACTTCTCAACGCCCAATTTACGGCTTTTTTTACATAAACTCTATCATCTTTCGATTCCTTGATGATATAGGGAATAAAGGATTCAAACACCTTATTGTCAGCTTTCTTGTCAGCCATACAGTAAGCGGCCATGATGGTGAATCCTGCTCTTTTTTCAAATTCTCTTTCTCGACTCGTCCATTCTTTGGCTTTTGAAACTGCCATCTTGCTTTTAGCAAAAACACCCATGGAAAAGGAGTCACAAACCTCCCAATTCTCAAAATCTTTTACCCATTGTTCCATCAATGTTTCTGTTATTAATTTGGGATTAAAAATCTTGCTGCAAAGTAGCCGACCTTCGTAAATGCCACTATTATAAAGTTCGATTGCCAGATCATTGTTTTTCCCAATTTCTTGAGCTATTTGTTTGAGGTCTTGATGATAAATGCCTAAAGAATTATGGGCAATTATTCCAAACTTTTTCTGCTTAAAAATCACTTTTTCAGGATTTGCGAGCTGTTGCAATTTTTCTATAATTTCAGCGTAATTCATTTTAAATAAATAGTTTACATCTATTAAATCTTTGTTGCTTTTGTAATAGATTTCGTTTATAATGATTCAATAGCCAATTTTATTTTCTTCATAGCTTCTATAACTCTTTTCTTAGAAGTGGCTACATTTAAGCGAATGTATCCACTTCCATCCTGTCCAAATATTTTACCTTGATTAATTGCAATACCAACTTTATAAGTGAAAAAATTTAATAATTCTTCATCATTCATTCCAAGGGACTTCATATTTAGCCAAAGCAAATAAGTGGATTCAGGTTTTTGTAAAGTAATTTGGGGTAAGTTGCTAGCGATGTAATCAACCACATAATTGATGTTTTCGCTGACATAATCCATCATCTGATCAACCCATTCGGCACCTTCTAAGGAATAAGCAGACTGAGTAGCTACAGTGCCGAAAATATTCCCTTGCCTCAGATGAAATGCTTCTAGAATTGAGTTGTAATTTTTCAGCAAAACTGGATTTTGCGCTATAACAAATGAAGTGGAAAGTCCTGCAATATTGAAAGTTTTACTAGGAGCCATAAGCGTTATCGTGATTTCTGCGGCATTGTCTGAAATAGAGGCTAAAGGAATGTGTTGATGTGGTTTTAGGATCAAATCTGCATGAATTTCATCACTTATAATTGTAATTTTGTTTTTATAACAGATTTCTACAAGCTGATTTAGCTCTGATTTATTCCACGATCTTCCAACTGGATTATGTGGATTACATATAAAAATGGCTTTTGTTTTTTTATCAATTATTGATTCCAAATGGTTGTAATCCATTGTATAATAATTGTTTTTCTCAATCAATGGATTGAAAATTAATTGCCTATCATTTTCTTTTACTGTTGTAAAAAATGGAAAATATACGGGTGTTTGCACAATTATTTTATCATCTGACTTGCTGACTGACATCATGGCCATTAATAATCCGGGTACAACTCCTGGGCTAAAACTAATGTGCGATTCGTCCACAGTCCATTGATATCGAGACTCTAACCAATATGTTATTGATTGGTGAAATGATTTTGACCGAATACTATATCCAAGAATAGGGTGCTTTATTCGATCTGAAATTGCTTCAAAAATAAATGATGGAGTGTCAAAATCCATATCGGCAACCCACATTGAAAGTAAGTCATCAGTCCCAAAAATTTCATGTAGAAGGTCATATTTCACACTGTTAGAGCCTATTCTATTTGTTAAATGGTCGAAATCGTATTTTATCATAGTGTAGATATTTTATTGAAATTGCTATTACAATTTGAATTTTATGAATGGCAAAAGTAGATAATAAAATGGGTAGAACGAGGGTGATTCAGATGAACCAGATACTAAAATGGATTTCTTTTTTCGCCCTCTGTTTTTTCTAGTATTGCTATAAATAGCTAATATCCATATTATTCATGTTCAATTTCTTTTGATAATATTTAGAAAAATTTGGCATTTTTGCGTACTCAATTTTTATTAGTTTCGCACACTAAACTAAAAATAGATTTTATTATGGAAAGTCACGACGAAAAGCAGTGCATTTTTTGCAAAAAAGACGACACTTTAGTACCTTTAGTTCAACTAAGTTTTCAAGCGAAAGCATATTGGATTTGTCCTCAACATATTCCTATTTTGATTCATGAGCCTAGTAAATTGGCTGGAATGTTGCCAGGAGCAGAGAATATGCAAGCAGGATAATAATATTTTATCAGTATAAAAAAACCTCTTAATCTGATTAAGAGGTTTTTTTATGTAATAATTAAGTGTGTAAATTACTGAAATACTAGTAATTAAAGTTGCTCAAAGAAATCATTCCCCTTATCATCAGTAATAATAAAAGCAGGGAAATTCTTGATAGTAATCTTTCGAACAGCCTCCATTCCATATTCTGGAAAATCAAGCACTTCGATAGAAAGTATATTCTCTTTTGCCAAAATAGCTGCAGGACCTCCAATAGATCCAAGATAGAAACCACCATGCTTTTGACAGGCGTTCTTTACCTGCTCACTACGGTTTCCTTTTGCTAACATGATCATACTACCTCGTAATGCTTGAAAAGGTTCAACATAAGGATCCATCCGATTAGCAGTTGTAGGACCAAAACTTCCTGAGGCCATGCCAACAGGTGTTTTTGCAGGTCCTGCATAATAGATAGGGTGATTTTTGAAATATTCAGGCATTGGCTCTCCATTTTCGATCATTTCGTTAATGCGAGCATGTGCCATATCTCTTGCTACGATTAATGTTCCTGTTAAACTCAATCGTGTTTTAACTGGATATTTGGTCAATATTGCTAAAATATCATCCATAGGTTGGTCTAAATCTATCTCTACAGCTTTAGCCAAATGGGGAGGTTTCGCAGGTACTAATTTTCCAGGATTCTTTTCCATTTGCTCTACAAAAATACCTTCTTCTGTGATTTTTGCTTTGATATTTCTATCGGCACTGCAGCTTACTCCAAGGCCGATTGGATTAGAAGCAGCATGACGTGGTAATCGAATTACCCTAACATCATGCGCAAAATATTTACCGCCAAATTGAGCGCCTACACCCATTTCTTGACTGATTATCTGTACTTTAGCTTCCCATTCTAAATCTCTGAATGCCTGACCACCTTCGTTTCCTGACGTTGGCAAATGGTCATAATATCCAGCAGAAGCTAGTTTTACTGTTTTTAAATTGACTTCAGCTGATGAGCCTCCAATTACCAATGCAAGGTGATAGGGTGGACAAGCTGCAGTTCCTAAATCACCTAGTTTAGCACGAATGAATTTTTCAAGATTTTCTTCGGTAAGTACTGACTTTGTTTGTTGGTATAGATAAGTTTTGTTCGCTGATCCACCGCCTTTTGCCATAAATAAAAATTTATAAGCATTGCCTTGTGTAGCATAAATATCTATTTGAGCAGGTAAATTTGTGCCAGAATTTTTTTCTTTCAACATAGTCAAAGGTACAATTTGCGAATAACGTAAATTGTTGTTTTGGTAGGTATTATAAATTCCCTTGGAGAAATATTCAGCATCATTTGCCCCAGTATATACATTTTCACCTTTTTTAGCAATCACTATGGCTGTGCCTGTATCTTGGCAACTTGGTAATTGGCCTTCAGCTGAAACTTCTGCGTTTTTTAATAAAGTATAGGCTACAAACTTATCATTATCAGTTGCTTCTGGATCGTCAAGTATTTTTACCAGCATATTCAAATGAGTAGGTCGTAAGAAAAAGTTTACGTCTGTCATTGCCTCCTCTGTTATTAATTCAAGTGCTTTCGGGTCAATTTTTAGTAATTTTCTTCCGTCTACCTCAATGGTGCTAACGAAATCTTTGCTAATCAATCGATATTCAGTCGTGTCTTTCTCAATAGGAAATGGCTCTTGGTATATAAAATTGCTCATTTTGGTTTGGTTTGAGTTAATAAATTGTGACCGCTAAATTATGAAATATAATTGGTCGATTATAGCTTAATTTGAACTAAATAAATTGGTTAAAAAACTATATTTTGTTTGTTATTTTTAAATGATTATTTTATTATTGAATTTGCAATGATAAAATATTGATAGTTAGGTATTAATACAATATTAGTTATGATCTTATGTTAATTATTTACTTCTAGCAAACGAGAATTCGATTACCTTTGCCATCAATTCAGAACTATGAAAATTATTGTAATCAATCATTATGCGGGATCACCCACTTTAGGTATGGAATATCGTCCTTATTACTTGGCTAAACAGTGGGTGAATTTAGGACATGATGTAACCATTATTGCCAGTACAAATAGCCACATTCGCCAAAATAAAGTGCATGTGAAATATGATTTTGATGAGGAAATGGTGGATGGTGTACGCTACGTTTGGGTGAAAACGCCTATGTATAAAGGAAATGGGGCGAAGCGTGTTTATAATATGCTCTCATTTGTCACCAAGCTGTGGATGAATGCATTGCGTATTTCAAAGCTCTATAATCCTGATATTGTAATTGCTTCCAGTACCTATACTTTTGATAATTATGCGGCTCTAAAAATTGCTAAAATATCTGGTGCCAAGTACTTTTATGAGGTTCATGATTTGTGGCCTTTGTCTCCAATTGAATTAGGAGGTATGTCTGAAAAACATTTGTTTATTCGCGCTCTGCAAAATGCAGAAAATTATGCATATCGTTGGGCTGATAAAGTAATTTCGATGCTACCTCATACACAAGAACATATGGAAAGTCATGGTCTTGATTTAGCAAAATGGCGGTATATTCCAAATGGTATTTGTGAAACTGATTGGCAAAAGAGTCAAGAGATTCCAAATGAATTGGTGGTTCAAATCGATCAATATAAATCTCAGGGAAATAGATTGATTGCTTATACAGGAACTTTAGGATTGGCAAATGCTTTGGATAATTTAATTCATGCTGCTGAATTGATGAAGGAAAGTAAGGTTAAATTTTTGATTTTTGGTTTAGGTCCTGAAGAGGTTAATTTAAGAAATTTAATCCTTAAAAAGAACTTAACAAATATTCATTTAATGGGTTCTGTTTCTAAAATGGCTATTCCAAATTTACTTTCTAAAATGGATATTTTATATATTGGTTTAAAGCATCAATCTTTGTTTAGGTTTGGTATAAGTCCTAATAAATTAATAGATTATATGATGTCATCTAAACCTATAATACAGGCAATTGATGCAGGAAATGATATGGTTTCTGAGGCCAATTGCGGTATTAGTATAGCGCCTGAAAACCCAATTCAATTGGTGAATGCCATTCAAAATCTTTTGGGTAAAACGGATGATGAGTTAGTTGAGTTGGGCGCAAATGGAAAAGCTTTTGTAATGAAAAACCATATCTACAAAAAGCTCGCTGAAGATTTTATTAAAATAATGCAAGAGTAATATCTACTCAAATTTTGTACATTTGTCGAAGTAAATTTTTATAAATACCTTAATTAAATTATGATTAAATTTAAATTATTACTATTCGCTGTTTTGCTTTTAACGTTTACAAAAGCAATAAATTCCCAAAGTATATCCCAATCAAATTTAGATAGCCTTGATGCTTATTTTCAACAAAGTATGACCGATTGGGAGGTTCCAGGTATGGCTATCGGTATTGTTAGAAATGATAGTTTGATTTTTGCTAAAGGTTATGGATTAACAAATATCAAAAAGAAAAAGCGAGTGAATGCCCAAACCATTTTTCCAATTGCTTCAAATACTAAAGCCTTTACGGCAGCAGCCATAGCAATCCTTGTTGATCAGAAGAAAATAAATTGGGATACGAAGGTGATCTCTATATTACCCTATTTCCAGATGTATAACGAATATGTTACTGAGCATTTTACCATTGCTGACTTATTGAGTCATCACAGCGGATTAGTAACTTTTAGCGGCGATTTGCTTTGGTATGGCACAAATTATTCTAGAGAAGAAGTAGTTAAAAAATTGTATATGCTAAAACCTCAATCTGAGTTTAGAACTAGTTTTGGTTACAGTAATATTTTATATATTGCAGCTGGTGAGGTTATTGCCAAGGTTTCTGGTCAATCATATGATGACTTTCTCAAAACTCATTTCTTTCAACCTTTAGGAATGAACTCCACATATACTAGTATCAACGATTTGAAAGAATTGGAAAATGTTTGTACACCTCATAATAAAGTTAACGATGATGTTTTTCCAATTGAATTATTGAATTGGGATAATATTGGTGGAGCAGGAGTTATTAATTCAAACGTGGAGGATATGAGTCAATGGATTAAACTTCAGTTAAATAGAGGTGCTTGGAATGATAGCGTTATTTTTAGCAAAGCACAAAGTCGTGAAATGTGGACTCCTCATACCAATTTTAAAGTGAGCGAAGGATACCAAAGATTATGGCCAACAACACATTTTAGGTCTTACGGAATGGGTTGGAGCCTAAGTGATTATCATGGAAAAATGATTGTAAACCACAGTGGAGGTTACGATGGTGTTATTACTTTTACATGCCTTGTCCCTGAGGAAAATTTAGGTTTTGTGATTTTAACTAATTCTAACTCTTCTCTTTATAATGCAATGTCATACAGGATATTAGATCATTTTCTGGCTCAAGATACTGTTGATTGGAGTGCTATTTTCTTGCCTTATCAACAAAGGGGAGATAAGAGAGAGAGAATCTCCCAAAAGGAAAATGCATTACCACCTTCACTAGATTTAATAGCCTACCAAGGTTTATATAAGAGTGAGCTTTATGGCAACGCTTTGATTACCGTTAAAGGAAAAAAAATGAAGATAAATCTTTTACATACTGCTATTTATGAAGGTGCTATCAATAAGTTTTCAGCTGATACTTTCATAGTTGAGTTTGAAAAAACTCCTGCTTTACCACAAGGTTATATCACTTTTACACTAGATGAAAAGAAACAGAAAGTTGAATCTTTTATCATTGATGTTCCTAATCCCGATTTTGATTTTACAGAGTTTAAATTTGTAAAGTTGGATTGGGTAGAAATTAAAGAATAATTTTAATTTATAAAATGAAAAGCTATGCGTAAAATCATCTTTTTAACTAGTATCATTTTGACAACTATGTTATTGGCAAATTGTGATAAAACGGAAAAAGATACTTCTATTCCAGTCATCACTTTACTAGGAGCTAATCCATTAAGCTATGCTCGCGATTCCGTTTTTGTAGATCCTGGATATACTGCCATCGATGATGTCGATGGTGATATTAGTAGCCTTGTAAAGGTTTCTGGAACGGTTGATACTTCAACTGATGGAATTTATCTACTTAAATATAACGTTCTGGATGCTTCAGGAAATTCTGCTGACGAAGTGACTCGATTAATTAATGTAATGGTATTTTAAGGGATTTAATGATGAAATATTTTAAATTAGTATTCGTGATTATTCTGCTTTCATCGGTGCAAAATTCATTTAGTCAGGCTAATATGATTTATGATTGGAATAAAGTGGTTCTTGATACTACTATACAAGAGGATATTCTACTTGGTTATTGCACAGCTACCGGACTTCGTGATTCTTTAATATTTAAAGAATATTTTGAAGTAGCAAAGCAAGAATATACTCCTACTATAGAAGCTTTTACTGGTTTGATGGATTCTTTATCTAAGGTTGAGATAACCATTATTTTTGGCACTTGGTGCTCTGATTCGCAGCGAGAAGTTCCCAGAGTTATCATGTTGCTGGACGAATTAGGATATCCTATGAATCGCCTTAATATTATAGCTGTAAATCGGCAGAAATTATTTCCCAGAGTCGATCTTTCCAATTATAATTTTGAATTTGTACCAACAATTATATTTTATAAAAAAGGAATTGAGATTGGTCGTATTATCGAATTACCGGTAGAAACTTTAGAGACAGATATTTCTGGGTTTTTACTGAAAAACATCTAAAAAATGGCTAAAAATAAAGCAAATAGTTCCGCACTGAAAGTCAATAGTGGTATTGAAAAACCAGCTACAGTAAATGTTGACTATCTGGAAAATATGCGCTCATTAAAATCTAAACTACATGACTTTACTTATTATACAAAAGGAATTGTTGAAGGAGATAGAAATGCTTTAGCACAAGCTATTACATTAGTGGAGAGTTCAAAATCTGAACACCGTGCTCTTGCAGAGGAGATTTTGCAATACTGTATTACTATTGCTAAACCATCTGTTAGAATTGGTATTACTGGCGTTCCGGGAGTGGGAAAAAGCACCTTTATTGAGGCTTTTGGTAAATATTTGACTTCCATTGGACATCAAGTAGCGGTATTAGCGATAGATCCAAGCAGTAGTAAACATAAGGGTAGTATTTTGGGCGATAAAACACGAATGGAAATGTTGAGTGTTGATGCGAATGCTTTTATCCGACCTAGTCCTTCCTCGGGCTCTTTAGGCGGTGTGGCTCAGAAAACTAGAGAAACGATTTCATTATGTGAAGCTGCTGGTTTTGATGTTATTTTGGTAGAAACAGTGGGAGTGGGGCAAAGTGAAATTGCTGTGCATTCCATGGTTGACTTCTTTCTTTTATTGATGCTCGCTGGTGCTGGTGACGAATTGCAAGGGATTAAAAGAGGTATAATTGAAATGAGTGATGCGCTTTTTGTGAATAAAGCCGATGGTGATAATGAAAGCAAAGCGGAAATGTCTAAGGTGCAATATGCTAATGCTTTACATCTTTTCCCAGCAAACGATTCCGGTTGGGTTCCTGTGGTTGATACTTGCTCTGCTCAATATGGTATAGGTATTGAAAAAGTCTGGAATACCATTTCTGATTACATAGAATTGACCAAGTCAAATCAGTATTTTCATAAGAAAAGGCAACAGCAAGAACTCTTTAGATTGCATGAGCAAATAGACGCAAAGCTAAAAAGTCAGTTTTATGAAAATAGTGAGATTAAAGCATTACTCAAAAGTGCTGAAAATAAAATAGTTAATACCAATGCATCAGCTTATATGCTGGCTGAAGAATTGATGAATTTTTATCAGAAGAAATCAAATACTTAGAATTTTACAAAGCTTCGAAGTCCTCCTTGGAGAAGGAGGTGCCGTTGCGTTGGTTGTTGGACTGGAGGCGATGGATTGAATTTGAAAGGAAAAGTAATAAGTTCAAAGGCAAAAAATCAAATACGATAAATTTCTATCAAGCTTCGAAGTCCTCCTTGGAGAAGGAGGTGCCGTTGCCTGGGTTTTTGGAAGGGAGGCGGAGGATTGATGTGGTTTTTGTTAATTCAATCCCCCTCCACTGCAATGGCCAATGCAGCCCCCTTTTCTAAGGGGGACATGGCTTTGCCACAAATTATCAAGCTTCAGAAGCCTTATATTGGGCGTTTTTTTATCAAAGACTTGGGAAAATAGTAGTTTTCTAGCGTACACTAAGTATGCATTTCTCTCAATAAATCATTTACCGTCTTCACTGGATTAAAACTTTCCAAGGGAACTTCCACAAATATGGTATTCCAAAATGCCATTGCACCATTCCAGAGTCCTGGTAATTCCATCGCTTTTAGAGTTTTGCCATCCTTTGATTTTTCGGAAATAAAAGCAGCATTGTGATCAACAAACTGATTCAAATTAAATTGCCGACCCTGATAATCTTTAGTCAAGCAGATTAAATCTACAGGATTGAAGTGAGTTGCCTCTAACATAATCTTCTTTTGCTCAGGATTTTCTATATCTATTTCTGCTGATTCTACAATCTGCAAACTTTGTTCATCATTTTTATTTACCCAAAATGGACCACCTCCTGGTTCGCCTACATTTTTAACCATTCCACAAATTCTCAGTGGACGATTTAAGGTTTGAAAGGCATATTGAATTCGCTCTTGAACACTTGATTCCCCAATTTTTTCAGGCAATTGAAGCCCTAGTTTGTTTTCTATAAATTGAAGAGCTTCATCAATTCCAGAATTATTATTTAAGTTTCGAAGATGTGCAAAAATCTTCTGCTGCAATTGCATTCCCATGCCTGCGAGAGCTTTTTTGTAAATAATAGTCGGCTCTCTTTTAATGTCAGTAACCACATTATCAATGTTTTTTACGAATATTAGATCTGCATTGAGGTCGTTCAAGTTCTCAATTAATGCACCATGACCTGCTGGTCGAAATACCAATTGATTTTTTAAATCTCTGAAAGGCTTATTATCAATATCAACAGCAATTGTATTGGTGGAAGATTTCTGAGTTGATAAACTAATATCATACTTTATTTTAAATATCTCCTCATATTTGGGCTTAAGTGTTTCAAGGATCTCTTGAAAATTCTCCTCATGCTCAGGAGAAACCGTAAAATGCAATATTGCGCTATTATTCTTACTCGTGGCATATTGAGCCGTCTCAACTAAGTGCTCCTCTATAGCTAATCGACTTGCATTTTCGTAGCGATGAAATTTCAGCAAAGCTTTTGGCAATGAAGCATATGCAAGACCATCTGCTTGAAGTAATAAATCTAAGCATGCTTTAGCATATTCGGTTTTATCAGCTCTATTTGTATTTTCTAAAAGTGAAGAAAGGTCTTCCCAAAAAGCAAATTGATTAATATTTTCAAAAAATATTTTTGCATCTTTATGTTTTCCCTTCTCAACTAATTCTACGTAAGTTAAATTTCCAAGGTCTTCTCTAAATTCAAAAAGATGCTTAAACATACGACTGGCAGCACCAGATGCTGGAACAAATTTGATGATATCATTTTCTAATCTTGCAACCTCAAAGTGTTCAATATATGATTTTACTGTTAATTCGTCCAATTGTATGAGTCCTTTTTGGGGAGTTGCAGCATCAAGTAATTGAGCGAAAGGAAAGCCATTTTTGAAATTATTAACTTGATTTTCAATAGTATCTAGTGAAATGCCTTGTTGCTTAATTAACGTTAAATCATCGGAAGTAAATTGAGTCATTGTTCTGTATATTAATTTTGTTCAAAAGTAGAAAAAATAAGAGCCAAGTGAATTTAATTTTAGGATAAATTGATAATTATACTACTTTTGCATTCTTATTTAAACCCAGGTGGTGAAATTGGTAGACACGCCAGCTTGAGGGGCTGGTGCTGGCAACGGCGTGCAAGTTCAAGTCTTGTTCTGGGTACTTTTAACATTAAAAAAGGCAGTCTTTTGACTGCCTTTTTATTAGAATGAATATTGGTTTCCTGCACAAGAGCAACTATTTGAAAGTAGCTGGATAAAAAAAAAGCAAGTCATTTACTATCTGACATGCTCTTTCTAAATTTTAACTGAATTTATATTATTCTTTTACTCCCATCTTAAGCATTCCATCTTTTTTACCTTTTAGATATACTTCTAAAAAGAAAACTCCCTGTTTTGCCTCAAAAATTCGAGTAACATTAAATTGATAAAGCTCTTGCCCTTTAACATTGGTAATATCAGCTAAACCATGTTTTTCAACATTTCCAGTTTCATCATTAATTATATAGGTTGTTAAAAAACCTCCAGCACCATCTTTATGTTCAGCAGGAACTTTCGTTGGCGAAAGATTAATGTTCTTTGCATTATCAAGGAAAAGGAAATAATGGCTGTCTTTTGCTTTGACGTATTTTACACTCATTCCACCTTGTCCCGAGACTCCAGCTTGATCCTTTGGTAGTTTCTTCATCCATATTACGTCTCCTTCGTTATTTACTTTAGTGGCAATGATTGCCTCATAATGATATACCATTTTTTGGCTAGTAAAATACATTTCATTTCTTGCATATTGCTGCTCTCCAATAAAAACGAAACTACCATCTTTATTTACTGTGAAGTTGATAAGCTTTAAGTCACTGATGCCTGCTTTACCATCTTTTTCTCTCTTTTGAATTTTTTCTTTTTGTTTTGGAGATAAATATAGTTTTATAAATGCAATCGGAAATTCTATTTGTTTAGCAGTTAATAAGTTTCCATCTTTATCCATCGTAAAATAGTATATTCCATCTGTATTAAAACTAGTGGATACATTGCCTGTCCAGTCTACTTTTATATCTGTTCCGTTAGCATAAAAACCAGCACAAATAACATTGCCATCAGCAGTTTCTTTTACTTCCATACGCTGAAACTTAAGATCCTTATTAATATCCAATGTATGCTTCGTTAATTCTCCATTTTTATAAACCAAGAGTTCAAAATCGTTTACCTTTTCCTTTTGAATGAGAGTATAAGTACTTCCATTATTGCTTATGCCATAGGCCAAATTATTGATTATAGCTTCTGTATAAGGCATTTTTACCTCTTCGCCCCATATTGAGTTCAATTCATTATCAAAAACATACATTCCAATTCTATCGAAATTCTTGCTGTCATTTTTGTTTTCTGGGCGAGTTCTATAATCAATTAATATTTTTGATTTATCAAATGATAAACTCACCTTGAATTTAGGTAAGCCAATGGCAAATGGTCCTACTCCATAAAAAACGATAGAGTTACTTGGACTTCCAATTACATCAGATGCTGAAGTAAATAGTTCTTTATTAGGACCGAATGTACCGTCTGCAGTCGATATTACTCGAGCAAATACACTAAAAGTAGTTGATTTCTTATTATAGGCTTCATAGATGTAGTACATATGTTCATCATCAATATGGATGATGTCCACAAATTTAGCATACTTTGGAAAGTCCTCGTATTCTTTACGTGAGATTTCATTCATACCCTCCACACTAAATAATTGAGTAGTTACGATATCACCTCTAGACTTTATCGAAAGAATTTCATTACCATTATTTACGGAATAGTACTGCTTATCTTTAGCATCCACTACTGCGTAAGGATTACTTAAAGTAATGTTAAAAGCTTTTGAAAGTTTAGATTGTCCATTCAATAAAAATGGAACTGCAAGAAGTAATAATAAAATTTTTGTTTTCATAGATTTAAATGTTTTTACGGTGATATGCAACGCCATTATAATTTCTCTTTCCCAGTATATGACAGTTAAATTCTAGATCTTATCATGGGCGTTTCATATAAATAGATTTTGTTTTAAAAAATTAAAAATATTATTTGCCTCGAAAAATAAATCGTTGAGCTCTAGGGTTTAACTTTTTATTAATTGAATAAATAAATTTTCAGGGCAAATATATAGAAAAAAGTATTTTAAAATACATATTCTTCCGTTGCGTTAGTGTAAAACGATTGCAAGATTATTGGTTTGATAATGAAATTGTTGTGCTTTTTTGAAGAATTTCCTTGAGGGTTTTATTATTGAGGAATGTAGCGATTATTGAAATACTGATTACTTACAACCAAAATAATTCATGTACATTTGCTCCTATAAATATAGATTATGAAAGAATTACAAAATATAATTGAAAAGGCTTGGAATCAGCGTGATATGTTGAGTGAAGAAGCTACGGTGACTGCGATTCGTGAGGTTGTTGAGATGTTGGACAAGGGTACATTAAGAACTGCAGAGCAAATAAATGGAGTTTGGGTAGTGAACGAATGGGTGAAAAAGGCCGTGATTCTTTATTTTCCGATACAGAAAATGAAAAAAATAATCAGTGGTGCTTTTGAATACCATGATAAAATTGACTTAAAAAAGGACTTTGATAAACTCGGGGTTCGAGTTGTTCCAGACGGTATTGCGCGTTATGGTTCCTATCTTGCTCCTGGTGTAATTATGATGCCATCATATGTCAATATAGGTGCTTATGTGGATGCTGGCACTATGGTTGACACCTGGGCAACTGTTGGTAGTTGTGCACAAATTGGCAAAAATGTTCACTTGAGCGGAGGTGTTGGTATTGGTGGAGTTTTAGAACCAGTTCAGGCTGCTCCGGTGATTATTGAGGACAATTGTTTTATTGGTTCTCGATCAATAGTGGTGGAAGGTGTTCTTATTGAAAAAGAAGCGGTTTTAGGTGCTAATGTGGTGATTACCAAGTCAACAAAAATAATTGACGTTTCTGGACCTGAGCCGATTGAATATATTGGAAGAGTACCCGCTCGTTCGGTGGTAATTCCAGGTACTTATCCTAAAAAGTTCCCAGCTGGTGAATATCAGGTAGGATGTGCCCTAATCATTGGCAAGCGCAAGGAATCAACTGATAAAAAAACTTCTTTGAATGATGCTTTGAGAGAATATGATGTTGCTTTTTAGCAATACTCAACTTATAATAGCTTTTACAATTCGATTAACATTTTCAATTATTAAATTTGAACTGGACGCAATATATAAAATCCTTTGACTCATATTTACGGCTAGAACGTGGATTGGCCGATAATTCTGTGGATTCTTATGTCCGAGATTTGGAAAAATTGCAGCAGTTTTGTGAATTAGAAAAATCAGATATTGAGCCTATTTCTCTTACTATAGACGATTTACACGATTTTATTTATTGGATTGCTAATTTAGGAATGCAGGCAAGTTCGCAAGCAAGGATAATTAGCGGAATTCATGCTTTTTATCGATACCTTTTGTTGAGTGATCAAATAACAAAAGATCCTTCTGAATTACTATCACAGCCTAAAGTTGGTAGAAAATTGCCCGATACTTTAAGTCATTTGGAGGTAGAAGCACTTATTGCAGCTATTGATTTAAGCAAAGCTGAAGGTGAAAGAAATAAAGCTATTTTGGAAACTTTATATGCTTGTGGCTTAAGGGTTTCTGAATTAGTGAACTTGAAAATCAGCAATTTGTATTTTAAAGATGATTTCATAAAAGTTATTGGAAAAGGAAGTAAGGAGCGATTGGTGCCCATCGGAAATGCTGCTCAAAAACAGATTAATATCTACGTCCATGAAGTTAGAGTACACCAAAAAATTCAATTAGGTTTTGAGGACTTTGTATTCTTAAATAGGAGAGGTAGGTCGCTGACTAGAGTGATGATTTTTACAATTATTAAAGATTTAGCAGAGCGAATTGGTTTGAAAAAAACAATCAGCCCTCATACTTTTCGACATTCATTTGCTTCTGAGCTTGTAAATCGTGGTGCAGATTTACGGGCTGTACAAGAAATGCTTGGTCATGAGTCAATTACAACTACTGAAATATACACACATTTGGATCGAGATTATCTTAGGTCTGTAATTTTAAACTTTCATCCGCGATCATAATGAAAATAAAAACTATAATTACCATTTTATCCCTAATATTTTTTTACACTCAATCTGTTTATTCTCAAAATGTTGAAGATCAGTTTCAATTGGGAAAGCGCTATTTTGATGCTAAAGATTATACTAAAGCCAAGAACAAATTTAGCTTTGTTGTTTCTAAAAATGATTTGTATTACGAGGCTTATACATACCGCGCACGGTGTTATTTGGAATTAAATCAACCCGATTCAGCATTAGTAGATTTTGCCACAGCTTTGAAGAAGAAGAATGATTATTTGCCTGCATATTATTATCGCGCGAATTACTATTTTCAGCAAAAAAACAATTCAAAGGCTGTTCATGATTTGAATTTTGTAATCGAAAATAAGCCTAATTTTATGCCAGCTGTTTTATTGCGAGCTGAAATTTATGAGCTTGAAGGAAAAAGCGAATTAGCATTTAAAGATTATTCTGCCGCAATTGCTAATGGAACCAAGAACGCTACTGTATATTATAAAAGATCATTGCTATATAGTGCTAAAAGTGCTCATCGTGCCGCTGTGTCTGATTTGAATTTGTCAGTAAAAATAAAACCTAAATATCTGGAGGCTTGGTATCAGAAAGGAGTGGAGCATCAGTTTTTAGGCCAGATTACAGATGCAATAGCCGCTTATTCTCAGGCTATTATATTGGATGTGGAATTTCAAAAGGCTTATGAACGAAGAGCTTATCTATTCTATGTAGATAAGAATTATGAATCCAGTATTTTAGATAATGAGCAACTAATTTTGCATTTTAGATTGAGGAATGATACATTGTATATTCGCAACGCTAAATCTAAAATGGCTATTTTAGATTGGTCTGGAGCGGACCGAGATTTAATGAAAGCATCTGGAATTGACCCAAATAATGAAGAGGTTTTATTATTGAGAGCAAAGGTGAGTTTGGCAAAAGAAAGAGTCTCAACGGCCATTTCCTATTTACAAAGGGCAACTAGGAATAATCCAAATAGCAATGAAGCTTGGTTGATGCTTGGTGAAATATATTATCAGCAAAAGCTTATGGATAAAGCTATTGATAGTCTCAACGAAAGTATAAAAGCTGAGAAAACAGGGGAGGCATACTATTTACGTGGTGCATGTTATTATGCTTTAAAAGACAAAACTAATGCCTGTTTAGATACTCAAAAAGCTGCTGAGATGGGTAATGTTCAGGCTAAAAATGATCAAGCAATTATTTGCCGATGAGCTAGACTCCACGGTGTTAAAAAAATATTTTATTATTTGAAAATATTTTTAATTTTGTGTCATCATTAGATTAATAATTTCAATTGTTACAATATACTTTCCTTTGTAACTTTAATATTACATTTTCATTACTTGGAAAAAGGCATTGTTTTTATTAAATGATTTTATGTAGTAAATAATCTAGAATCTATTTATTATGAAAATTTTTTCAATTATAATTCTTATCTCCATTATGTTTGGAGTAGTTTCAAATTCTTTTGGGAAAGACCGTAAAATTGGTATTCGTGCAGGATATCAAGTGAGTAATATGTATTTTGATAATAAAAGTATGAGCAATGCTTTAGGCTCATTTTATGTTGGTGGCTTTTTGCAGCATAAAATGCTCCCCTTACTTCATTTTGAATATGGAGCAGAGTTCTTGCAAAATGGATATGCTGCTGATAACGATAATAAATTGGTATTAAGTTATATAAGCGTTCCTGTGGATTTTAAAGTTAAACTTGGGCCTTTCTTTGCACTTGCTGGTGCTGCTGCAAATATTAAATTGTCTGAAAAACAAACTTTACTTGGTATTGATATGGACCCCGTAGAAAAAGCAAATGGATTTGATGTTCCTATATTTGCAGGTCTTGGATTCAAAATTTCGATTTTCCACATTGAAGCAAGATATAGTTGGGGAACAATGGCATTATATGGTGACGGTTCTTCGGCAATTAATCCATATAAATCGCAATATTTTCAGATTGGTCTAGGAATTTCTTTATAGTAAGTGGAAAATCACAGATATCTTTAACTTTAATGAGTCTTACCTCAATTGACTGATCATAAAGGCAAGCTTCTCTTCCATTGATATTTTGCCATCAATCCAGCGAATTCGACTACCTGATTTTTCCATTTTACGCCACCATGTGTCTTGTCTTTTGGCAAACTGATGGATGGCAGTATTTAATTGACTAAACATCTCTGTATAATCAATTTCTTTCAAAACATATTGGGTTAAATACCTATATTCCAGGCCATAAAATTTCAATTTTTCAGGGTCAACACCAGAAGCAATTAAATTTTCGACTTCTTCAATCATCCCTTCTTGTAGACGTGTATCTAAGCGTTCAGTAATTTTATTGCGGATTTCGCTTCTGTCGTAACGGATGCCAAAATTAATGGATTGTAATTTGGGAACATCCCCGCCAGTTAATTCAGGATGCGCATTATAGTATAAATCAATTTCAATAGCTCGGATAATACGTTCAGTGTCATCATGATCTGTAAGATTATGAGGTATTCTAGTCTCTAAGAGCATATTCCGAAGTTCAGTATTGCTCTTTTTCTCTAAACGGATATGTAAGGATTCATCTCTGGGTACTTTGGCAAGTCGATATCCCTTCAATACGGATTCAATATACATTCCTGTGCCTCCACAAAGAATGGGTATGTTCTGATTTTTAATTACTTTGTTATATGCTTCGAAAAAATCTTTTTGATATTCATAAACGTTATATTCGTAACCAGCATCCACAATGTCAATCAAATGATAAGGAATCTTTATGCCATTGATTTGATATTCCTCCAAATCTTTTCCACTTCCTTTGTCCATTCCCCGATATACCTGCCGCGAATCTGCACTTAGTATTTCACCGCCAATCATGGCCGCTAAATTCACTGCTAACTTAGTTTTTCCGCTTGCGGTTGTCCCTAATATACTGATTAGCTTATTTTCCATGTTACAAATTGTTGCTGTTCGCGTTTTTGGTCTTCAAGACTGCAAAGATAATCTCTTATTGCATTCAATTCTTCAATTGTATTTGATTTGAAGTTTATTTTTTCAATAATATTTTCAGAGATTCCTTTTCCATAATCACTTCGTAAAAAATTAATAAGACTGACTTCATCGATATCATTTTGATGATTTTGTTTTAGGAATTGTAATATTCTTAATCCATCAAAATAATCGTGTACCGCTTTGCTAAAATGTGCTAAATCTTTATTATTGCTTCGTAGTTTTTCCCATAATTCGTTTCTAAAATTCATATTACCAACGAATTGGTCAATTTGAGTGTTAATATTTCCTTTAAACAACTCTGGAATAAGTTGATAAAATTCGTGAATTTTATCAAACAATTCCATTGGATAAATGGGGTAGGAACTCCAATCACCTGAATTTCCTTTTATCATTGCAGGTCCCGTTCCAAAGAATACCCGATCAGAGAATCTAGCTGCGGGAAAAACTTTTTCCTTATTCCAGATTCCAATTCCGCGATATTTGACCATTTTTTGCAAAAAATAGAAATCTTCGCCACTTTTTTTAGGAGTAAATCCACCAATTCTGTGCATTGCTGAAATACGAAATGCAATTGCTGATCCTAGTGCTGAAAAGGCATATGGTGAATTTATTCTAAAAAGATTTAGCAAATAGTATCGCATATATATTTCATATCGTAAAATTGCTCTATTGGCTTGTTCACTCTTATTTAAGGGGTGGTAATATGGATTTGATAAACAATCAATCTGCTGATTTTTAGAAAAATACCCTTCAATTCTTTCAAAATATGTTGGTGAAAATTGGGTGTCTGCATCTAGGCTAATAATAATGTCAGTAGGATTTGCATTAATTGAAATTTCATCCATTAATGTTTTGCGAGCCCAACCAACACCTTGTTTTTTGTTGCTCCAGCCTTGACCAATTGAGCTTTTATTGATCACAAATATTGGAAATGAATAGGTTTTTTTTGCAGCTATAATGAATTCTATACTTTGCTGATTCCGCACGCAAATTGCTTTTTTTATCTTATCGTTCCACCACTCATCAGGTTGATTTACACATAAGTATACTGAAAAATCTCGTAAGGTTTGTGATGCAAGGTTTTGAAATAGTAAATCTAAGTTTTCTAACTCATCTAAAAGTGGAATAGCAATATGTATATGATTTTGCATGCTTTATTTTTGTGCTTTAAAGAGTGCAAATATACATTAGGAAAGGCTTATCGACGAGTAAATTTGAATCGTTTTCTTCCTTTTCTGAAAATCTTGTTATTAGAACTTGACTTACGTGAATTGATTGTAGAATATTGTGATCGTCCTCCACCATAGCTTGGGCGACGTCTGAAATTTCTCGAATTACTTGGTCCACTTCCATTTAACCAAAATCCTATACCAACACTGTAATAAGTATATCCTTCAATACCAGCAATAAAGGATGTATTTACATTCGGAGTTGCATCTAGCTTATCGCTATTAATAGTATGAAAACTACCTTCAAAATTGATAGTAGCATTGCCACCAATAAAAAATTTAATTCCTAAAGCCATTGGTATAACTGCTTCGGACATAGGTATATATTTTCCATCTTCTGTTTTTGGAGTTCCAAATCCATTTGTACCAATCTGTTTTTCAGTACTGATAGCGTATTTCCAAGAACGAGATTCGGTCATTCCCAAACCAATTGAACTATAAATCATCCAATGTCTGCGGCGATCAACTCCAAAGAAAACATTAGAAAGGTTTACTGATGCAGAAAGATTATACTCAAATAAGTTGGCCTCAAACCAGCTGTCGCTGGTTTCTTTTGTTCCTTGGATTTTGCCATATTGCATATTTCCAGTCATCCCAATATAAGGGCCAAACCATTTATCGACCGTGATACCACCCATCATTCGCATATCTTTATAAAAGTATTTACTGAATGGTGTACTACTAAGTCCGCCTGATTCTGAACGCAAGTCGCCAAAGAATGACGTTCCTCCAAAATGAAATCCAATCATCCAATCTGTACCGTAGGGATTGAAACGAGAAGCATTTCCATTATTGAAAATGAAAAGAAAAATAATTATAAATAGATAGTAGCTATACTTCATTTGAAGAATATTAGATCTTAGTGATGATAATCTGAACTATACAGGGGCAAATGTATAATTATTTTTTTTAAATAAACAAGGTAAAATACTTGTTTTTAAAATAATGGAAATATGATCTATTAATTAATTCAAAATATATGCTATAGGTAGGTTGGTTATTAAGAGATTCAAAGAATGAATAAAGTGGTTAAAGATATATTTTTAAAACAATCCAATTTGAATACCAATAGTTAATCTAGGCAACTCTGGAAATTTGTTTACACCATACGCATCAATATAATTTTGATCAGTAAAATTATAAAACAAGTTTGTAATGCGATATTTTGCATAAATGGAATAGCGTTGGTTTCCAATTGAGGCAAATATACCTTGGTTATTTTTAATGGCATAGGTTGGATTAATATAAACTGATTTATAATGAAGTTCGCTTTTTTCATCTTCATACTTTTCTATTACTCTATTTCCTGACCAATTAAAAAAGTAACCAATATCCATATATTTACCTATTTTATTGCCTCTGCGCCCAATATTAATCCTCAAATATGGCAGTAAACTAAAACTTTGCGAGATAAATTTTTCTTTGGCTTCATCAATATAATAATTATTGTTTGGAAATATATTCTCTGCATTTTGATTGATACGATAATTCATAATATCATACGACATCGAAGTCCCAATTGATAACCAATTAGTAAAGCGGTATTTAAATCTTAGTCCTAACTCAAATTCAAATGATTTACCAAATATAATTTCATTTCTAATGTCCTGCTGGTAAGGTGTAATTAGTCCATAACCTAGATAATAATGCAAGTAAAATGGGCGATTTTGTCCAAAAAGGTTAGGGTCTTTATAATCATAGGTGTTTTCATCTAAAATGGTTTCTTGAGCTGAAATGCCTAAACTTATCATCATTATAATTAATAAGTTAAATATATAAGTATATTTTTTCATGGCTTATTTGTTTTATTAAGGTTTCTTATAATTCTTGAATAGACATACTTCTGTGGCATCCAGAATAGAAAAAACTGACTTGTAAATTAGAATCATCTTGATCAAAAAATAAATCCTCCAATTCTTCATTTGAGAATACTTCGATTTTGCTTTGATTTATTTTAATCACTTTATATTTGATAATCAGCCCATCAGAATTTGAGATGTTGGCATATAAGTATCTATATTCTCCAATTTGAAATTTTCCAGGATACAATATTTCTGCAAAAATACCATCACTTGATTGAGATGTATTTAATGAAAAAGGTATTGAATCTCGCGTTTGGTTCAAAATATAACTGGCTTGAGGTATTCCAAAGCCATGCGCATAATCAAAATAGGGGTATAGGTGCCCTGATTGCTCTATTAAATGGAATAGTTCCATGGTTTTTAAGTTTGGGTTTGCTTGCAAAGCACAGGCGGCAAAACCTGCCACTAGTGGACTTGCAAAAGAAGTTCCACTGGCAATAGAATAGCCTCCACCTTTCTCTGCTACATAAGCTTGTCCAAATGCACATACGTTGGGTTTCATTGTGCCCGTGGCAGTTGGTCCATAACTACTGAAGCTTATATGAATCAAGGATTCAGGACTCACGCCACCTATAGCCAAAACGCTATCTGCATCAGCAGGAGTTCCAATAATTTCCCAACCTGAATCGCCATCATTTCCTGCTGCATTCACCACTAATATTCCTTTGCTGGCAGCCATATTAGCCGCTTTTGCAACCAAACTCTTTTCTCCGTCCATATCCTCTTGAAAATACCGGTCACTGGTATAACCTAATGAACTATTGATGATTTCCGCGCCATTCTTGTCAGCCCATTCAACGGCTTCTAGCCAATTTTTCTCTTCACTATAGGGCTCTCGTTTGATTTCTGTTTTGGCTAATAAATATTCTGCTCCTGTAGCCATTCCAATCGCATTACCATCAAAATCAACCCCACCAATGCATGACATCACATTTGTACCATGGCTTATGGAGTAAAATACATTTTCTTTATTTTTCGTAAAATCCCAAGTCATTATTAATCTTCCACTTTCGATGATTGGTTTAAGGGCACTTATGGTATTAACCCCAGGAAAACCACCATCAAATATGGCAATTCTAACTCCTTTACCATCTATGCCAGCTTCTTGGAAAAGATGATATTCCATACTCTCCAATTGGTTCTTCTTGTCATTATCTATATCGCTAGTTGAAGAAATATGTTCCGTTGCAGCTGTTACAGCATAATATTTCATAGGCCTTACCTCTCTTACACAACTTAGTTTTTGAAGGGCAATAATTTGTTCAGGATTGGCCATTACGGCTATTGCATTGAACCAACGCGTTTGTCCTAAAATACTATCAGAGTTTTCTTTAACTATTTGAATATATGAATTATTTAGTGGCCAATCAGTAAAATGACTCAGCGATAAATTATGCTTCATTCTTCGGTCAATAGCTTTTTGATCGAAATAGGCATATGGATCAAAGGTGACATCATTTTTATCGCTAAGGAAAATCCAATAAGCTTGTTCATTCTGTTGTCCTTGTACCCAATTCCCAAAAAAGATCGAGATGAGTATCAAAATCGTTATCTTTTTAAATTGATTCATCATTTGTTATTTTTTAAATGGTTGATTTAAGACCAAATTTAGCTACCAAAGATATCATTTATTTTGAGGATAAATAATAAATATTTCTACCTTCATAGTTAATCTCATGGTCAAATAAATTAAGATTTATTCTATTACACGAAAATGGACATCGTAAGTACGATATTGCTGGATTTCATTTGTTTGAAGAGTGAGCTTTATTTGGTGATTTCCTAGATCTAAATTGCTAGTGCGCAAGAGTATGTAAAATTTTCCTTGTTCGTTTATCTGAAATACTGCTTTATCCATCTGAATTTGTAAACATTTGCAGTCAGCAACTATATTTTGAATTTGTAACTCCGCTTGTCCAACGTTTTCTAATAAAACAACTATTGATTTGTTTTCTCCTTTTTTTACATCGCTCATTAATACTGCTGAATTTTGCCACTTTAAAATTGGATATTGAGCACTATCAAGGCTCTGATCATCGCTGCTATACATAATAATTTGAATTTTGCGTTGAAGTGCAGCTTCTCTACTGTAAATAGAATTCCTTTTGTCGTTAGGGTTATCACTCACTAAACCAATAGATTGGCTATCACCTAGAGGATCTTCAAAAATTAATAGCTTTCCTTTACTCTCTGAATGTGTTGATAAATATGGACTAAAATAGCCATCTTCATATTCAGCGATAAAGTTTTTCAGACTAGCGATTCTCCGTTTAGAAAGGGCAAGATTGTACTCAGTTGAGTTGAGCGGGCTAGCATATCCACGGATTTTAATTCTGACAGTTTTTCCTGCAACCAGCTCACGTTTTAAGAGCTGGGCAAAAAGCTCTAAATTTTCAAAGCCTTGTGATACTTGAGTATCAAAAAAATCTTCAATATGTTGCTGAGCAGCTGCCGATTGTTCGGTGTCTAGACCTTTTGAATATTCATTTTTGTAAATATCCTTTGCTTCTATATAGCTAACTAATAAGTCTTTGTAGTTTGAAGTGGTCGTTGTTTGAATGCTTTTTGGATTGGGCATATCGTTTTCAAAATATAGACTTAGCGGCAGGAGCTTTCGAATGGCCACTACATTGCTGTCTACCAAAACAATTGCTGGCGTATCGATAGGTAACTCATTTGTTTCTATTTTATGACGGAGAACTAAATAGATGTCACTACAGCAATTCTCCTCATTCCCGTGGTAATATGAGCCAAATCGGTTAGAGCTCAAATAAGCAATTGTTCCTTCACGGTATTGTGAATAGTACAGGTCATTGGATGCTGAATTAATTGGCGAGCCTAAATTTGCCGGTGCTTGCCAGCTGCTCAATCCACCAATACTTTTATATATATCAAAACCACCCAATCCAGAAGGTTTGTCGGAGCTAAAAAATAGAATTCCTTGGTTAACATCATAAAAAGGAGTGTATTCGTTTCCTTTGGAATTAATAATGCTACCCATGTTTTTGACTTGATCAATATGATCGTCCTTAATTAAAGCGTACCAAATGTCATTTTCTCCAAAACCATTCGGTTGGTTAGAGATAAAATAAAGAATGCTATAATCTTCAAATTCAGCTAAATATGGGTGAGAACTTGAGAAATTTCGCACATTAACCTTGCTGTTTAATTTCTTCGGTTTAGTCCATCTATTGCCTCTTTTCTGACTCATGTAAATTGCACATTGCCCAATTTCACCTTCTTGGTCATAGCATCGAGTAAAATAGGCAGTTTGTAAATTTTTGCTAAAACAAATATTAGCACTAAAGTATTTATTGCTAGAAAGTTGCTGTGAAAATAATGTTGCTTTTTGCCATCCTTGTAGCGTTTGTTTTGATAAGAAAATATCTGCATAATAGGATTGGTTAAAAACGTTTTCGATACTGTCGTGAAAAACGGGCTGATATCTAGAAAATACCAACTCATTATTGGAAATTAACACTGGATTAAATTCTGAATAAGACGTATTAATCGGTTTTTCTAAATGGATTACTTCAACTTCTAAGCTATCATTTTGATGCGAAATACTAAACTTACATGCTTTAATGTATTGTTCAGATTGACTTCTTAAACTATTTGATTTACCTTTATTTATGTAATTATTATAGTTTTCAATTGCTTCGGAGAATTTATTCAAATATTGAGCTGTTTGAGCATAGTAAAAATAGAGATCACTCTCCTCTTTTACAAAGTCTGTTTCGATAATTTGACTGTAAAAATAATAAGCGGCAGAATAATTCTGCTGAAGTCTAAGGCTATTAGCATATTTGTAAATTATCAATTCATTTGTGCTATCCTTTTTTAAAATATTCGCATAAAGTTCGCTTGCTATTTCAAACTGTTTTTCCAACATATATTGATCTGCATTAGCTTCTCCTTCAATGCCGACTTGGCTGAAAACAGAAACTGAATTTACAAGGACTAATCCTATAGTAATCAGAAATTTATATATTATTTGAGAGTTCATATTTAAAAAATAGGACAAGGAGGAGGCTTTATTTTTCTTGATGTTTTTCTATTAGAAATTAACCATTGAATGCTCAATTCCATACCACCCATATACTGACTTGCAATACTCAAAGACGACATATTAAAATCATAAGTAGCTGCTATTTTCACAGTTCTGTAATCCATACCAACATAAATTACCATTGCGTCTTTATTACGTCCAAATAGGCCTGTGCTTAAGGCAAAATAATTGCCTTTATTTTGATGTACTTTATAATGGAGCCTAATACCAAATAGTAATTCCTGATATATACCTTGTTTTGCGTAATAGATTGATGGTAAGAGGTCATATGGTCTTGATAACTCAATTTCGGCCTCTGAATAAAACTGATATTTTATATCCAAATTGGCCGATTTCTCATTCATTAAGCTTTGGTTTGGTCTATTGAGATGACTCGCTGAAATACCCGTATTGAGATTAAATCGTGCTGAGGTTGTCCAAAACCAATGAGCTCCAGCAGATAAATCATAAAAAAAGAATTGATTGACAGTGAAAATTTCGTTGTGTGGAGTATTTATTGATGAACTATTTCCATTCCATTGATCTGGAAAATACAATTGTGAATAATCTATAGATCTTTGAAAATAAGAGCCTTGTATTCCTAAAGATAGAATGTTGTTTTTTCTTCCATTCAATGCTTTTACCCAAGAAAGTGAAAGTCCTGCTTGAGTTGTACCATATTTTGAATCCCCTGCTTCATCTTTATTAAATAATACACCTAAGCCAATGAAATCACCCTTTTTCTTGCGGTTAATCAACTTAGTATCGTAAGATGCTGAGAAGGTCTTGTATGGAACCGTCACAGAGGCCCATTGATTTCTATTATTTAAAATAATACGATGATTCGATGGTGAAAAGGCAGTAAGAGCAGGATTTAAGTTCAGCGGAGCATTAAAATATTGAGAATAGTGCAAGTCTTGAGCTTCTAATTGATGTATTCTTCCTAGAAAAATTATTGATAAAATAGCAATACGGAACAAGCTATAGACTGATTTAATCTGCTTATTAGCAAATTTATATGGCGGATATGTGAGTCGGTACGCTTTCAATTGCAATTATCGAATCAATGTTATATTGCCTTTTTTAGTAAAAATCTCATTGCTGTAACAAGTAAATTTGAGATGATAAACATATACTCCCGGACTTAATAATTTTCCCTTAAATCGTCCATCCCAACCTTGGTCGAGGTCATTTGTTTCAAAAACCAATTCACCCCAACGGTCGTAAATCATAAATTGCAACTCATATCCAACGCTAGATTCAACATATAAAATGTCATTTTTTCCATCTTGATTAGGTGTAAATGCATTAGGCACATATATATAAGGTTCTTCGCAAATCACATCCGTAACATAAATGGTTACTTGATCTTGCCAAGTACATCCAAAAGCATCTGTAACATTTATGGTAAAAGTAGTTGTGCTAGTCAGTGTGGCAGTAGGATCAGAAATATTTGGGTCAGATAAACCAGTTGAAGGAGTCCAGACGTAATTATATCCACTTCCCAATTGTGTTGAATGTAGTCCAACTTGTTGATTCTCATATATAGTATCAAGATCTGCCCATGCATTAAAGTTGATGTAAATAGAAGAATCAATAAGCTCAATAGTATCGTAGGCTATGCAGTTATTAGCATCCGTAATGGTTACTTGATAAATGCCATCACATAATTGGATAGCTGGATTGCTTATTTGGTTGCTCGGATCGTTCCATTGCCATTGAAATGGGGGAGTGCCACCTTGTGGATTTGCCCAAGCTTTTCCGATACAAGCAGTTTGACAAGGTATATTTCTTAAATCAGATTGGGAGGTTAATAGATTTGGTTCAGTCAATAATGTGTCAAAAGTGCTCAAACATCCATCAGCATCTGTAACTGTAAGGCTGTAATTGCCTCCAGTTATATTTAATATTGGGTTGGTCGTTAGTCCATTATTCCAACTATAGGTATAAGGGATTTTACCTCCTTGAACATTTAAAGCAATGCTTCCAGTAGAATCGCCATAGCATAGTGGATTTTGAATATTAGCCGTAGTAATAATTATTTTCATAGTAATATAGACGCTATCTATGCTCCAGCAGCCATTTCTTTCAACTTTTAAGTATAAATAATGAGGTTGAGTAAAAACTGAGTTCACAACATTGCTAGGATAATTATTTAGGGTGTCGGTGAAGTATGCATTGCTAGACCAATGGTAATTTAAATTTGGCGCATTGCCGTGTCCAATGAGTGAAAATGCTGAACTACAAACACTTGTGTCGCTGCCTGCATCTGCTTGTAAATTTAATACTTCTACTTGCTGATAAAAGGTGTCAGCGCAAATAGAATTACTCATCACCATTTTATACCAAATTGATGCAAATGGACTAGAATAAGGATTGCTGATTGTTGTGCTGCTTAGACTATTAGGTGGTGTCCATAAAAAATGAACAGATGTATCATTTACTGGCAATATTCCGATTTGACTATTGTCACCCAAACATAAAGTTACTGTATTTAAAGTATCTACAAAATTTGAAAGGACGATAACTTGTTGGGTTGAGGTGTCTCTCAAATTACAACTTTGAGGGTCATAAATAACAAGCCGGACATCATATATACCACTTTGAATATAAGTATGATATGGTGATTTTACATATGAAGAAGTTCCATCGCCAAAGCTCCACTGATATTGAGTAAGGTTAGGGTGAGATAAAAACGATGTGTTTTCAAAATAGAAACTGTCTGGCAAACATAATACTGGCGGAATAATGTAATCTGCTACAATAGCAGGAATATTAAAATCAATCTTAAAAACACCGTTATTGCAATTAAAACTATTATTGGTGGTTGAATAGGCATTGCTCGTAGTTGGAAAATCGTCATTGCTACCACATCCAGCACATACACTTTGATACACTCTGCCTTTATTGTCGAAACGAGATGTGCCGCCATCAACGTGTTCGGCTGAACTAGTGCCCCCGTAAAAACTACCATAACTTAATGCAGAGGCGTCATCAGCCATCACCATGAGATAGTAGTCGCTTCCATTTGTTGATGACTGTAATGCATTGGTTGTTATTGGTAAATTGGTAGTATAACCACCAGCAAGACTTGATGATATATGATTTACATTGCCACCCCATGCAGATAGGTAAACGCTATTACAAAGATCTACCATAAAAGCTGACGGAACCACATCAATGCCAGCAACCCCATTTCCCCATGTTGTGGACCATATTCTACTTGATAATGAAGGGTTCAGCTTGATGATAAATTGACCATCTTTAGGACTGTTCCATAATGCATTGTAAATAAAAACATTGGAGGTGTCTTCTGTTTGCCCAAATAAATAAACATTATTATATCGATCTAAATCTAATAAATAAGTTTGGTCATAAGCTGCTGATCCAATGTATGTTCCAAAAGGAATACTTTGACCACTTTTATCAATTTTAAAAACAAAACCATCAGTATTGCCGCCTTGAAATATGGGCTGGAAGCTTCCTGATGTGGTAGGTAAATTAGTAGAACTTGTTCCTCCTGTAATATAAATATCTTGTTTTGTGTTTATTTTGATGCCATAAAGTGCATCATTTCCATTTCCACCGAAATAAGTTGCCCAGATTAAATTGCTCAAACTATTATCAAACTTAGCAATCATACCGTCATTTGAAAGCCCTTTAGTCGGTTGAATAACGCTTGAACTTGTTGGTAAATTAGTTGACTGAGTGGTGGAAACAACGTATATGTTATTGTTTTTATCTACCATGATTTCACCTCGAATATCATCACCATAATTTTTGACTAATATTGTGGCAGAGTTAATTCCATCATTCTGATTTCCACCAAAGTATGTAGAACCAATAAGTTGAGTGCCCGCATGATTAAAATGTGTTATAAATAAATCGCTACCATTGACAAAATTAATACTGGAGATAATAGAAGCACCTGTTCCTCCATTAAAGCTAACATCGTAAGATGATGAATTTGTAGGGAAATTTAACGATGCAGTAGTTCCTAATACTAAGAGCTCATCTAATGAATTAACAATAAGACTAGCAGGTACTTCAGCGGCAGATCCACCTAGATAAGTTGAGTAAATAATAGAAGTTCCAGTAGTGTCAAATTTAGTAATACTCACATCCACTACTCCATTAAATGTAGTGTCCATTGCACCTAAAGTGGTTGGATAGTTTATGCCAAAAACAATTCCACCAGTATATAAAAAACCATGAGAATCATAGGTGGCGGTATATCCCCAATTGTCAGCTAGTGATCCAGTGTAACTTCCGAATATTAATGTGGGGTCTATTATAAGTTTTTTAGTGTGGTCGAAATCGTCAGGAAATAAGAATGATACTTGATTACCTGACAGTTTGTACTTACAGTCGATATTAATTACTTGGCCACTTTCGTTAAACTGATATGCCATTGGGGCTAACTCAATGATGGTATTTACCGAAGTTTCAATATTTAGATTTCCATTTTTAAGGTATATTTTATCAACTCCTTGATATTCAATTAAAATATCAGAAGGATCCGACCCTGCTTCAATAATAAAATCCCATTTTAATTTATTTGAGCTTTCATATATTTTAAGGTCAATTCCTTGGTATAAAGACTCGTAGCTTACTATGCTGTATTTGTGTATATTAGATGCCCATTTTTCAGGATTATTACCAAGAAAGTAGTTTTCATAATCAGGAAATTCTCCTTGACCAATAATTTTTACATTCGAGTCTGCATGTATAAAATTCAAATAATAATTATGGCTATTAGCATTTTTAGAAGGAGTTAATTTGCTGTTATTATCGTGATTATGATGTGAAAAAGAAGCTACATCTTCAGTGCTATAAATATCGAATCGGAATCCACTTTTCTCTAACCACAGATTGCCGTTTCCCAATGCTGTTTTGAAAAGAACTTGCTTTGGCCACTGTCCTTTATTTTCGCTAAATTCTGCTTTTCTAATAGAAATGCTATCTTTCGCTGATCCATAAATGAGTAGGGGAGAAAGCCCTAAAAGGAATATATATAGAAGTCTAATTGCTAACATTAAAATACAGTTTTATGAATTCACAAAGTTACAAATTTAATATAGATAATATGATGATAAATTAAAGGTACATAAGGTTGCTTCGGAATGATTTTTAAGACTACATCAAGGATACAATTTATATCAAAAAATATTGTATTTTTGCATCAAATAAAGCATGACATTTTAGCAGTGTGCCGTTTTTTATATCTTTTATTTAAATAATAATCAGATGTTTATAAATATTACCTAAAGTAAAAAATTAATATGAAGTTAATATATAGTTTTCAGTTGATAATATTGGTATTTAGTATAACTTTTGGTGAATCAGTAATTGCCCAAACAGCTAATGAGTACTATTCTTCTGGAACAATCAAGATGGTAGGCGGAAATAATCATGGTGCAATAGAAGATTTTTCCAAAGCCATATCAAAGGATAAGAATATGGTTGATGCCTATTTTAATCGAGGCATTGCTTATGAAAATCTTCAACAATATGGGAATGCAATTCGAGACTATTCAGCCGTTGTGGTTTTAAAGCCCTCGATGTATCAAGCTTTTAATAATAGAGGATTGCTTTATATGAAGACAGAAAAGTATCAATCGGCCATTGACGACTTTACAATTAGCATTCGCATAAAGTCGGACTATCCGTTTACTTATTTGTATAGAGCAAGTGTTTATTTGAAAATCAATAAGTTAGAAGAAGCTAAGGAAGATGCAAGTTTAGTGATTTCTTTACTGCCTAATTATTTTAAAGCCTATTATATTTTGGCTGAAGTGGCTTATCTTCAAAAAGATTATTCATTATCCTTAAAACATTATAATTTTATTTGTGAACATCAAAGTAGTAATGCAAGTTATTTTCTAGGAAGAGCTGCTGTTTTTATGGCGATGAATAATCTTGAATCGGCTTGCTTAGATTATACTCGAGCTGTTGAATTAGGAAGTGAAGAGGCCAAGGTTGAGCAATTGAATAAGTGTAAATAATTCAATCAATAAACTATAATCTTTTGATTTTCAGTTACTTCTTTGTAAATTATAAAACCCATTTTTTGATAAAATGGTAATGCTGCAGGGCTATCATTAGAGCAAGTATGAAGAAATATACTTGATTGATCTCTTTGTAAAACTATATTAAAAACGGCCTGCATCATTTGTTTTCCAATTCCTTTTCCTAGATGCTTTGGTATAATACCAAAATATTGCAACTCTGGCTCTTGCTGGTTAAAGTCAATTTCAAAATATCCTATTCTCTCTTGATTTTCAAATATATAGTATATCTCGTTTAAGGGATTTTGTAAAATGTAATCTAGTTTTTTTTGATCTAAAATAAGTCGTTCTGCCCATTTCCAAGGCTTTCCAATTTGATGGTAAAATTGCAAATAATCTTGACTATCAATATGACTTTGGAGTTTGTATTCTATTGTAAATAAGTTTGATATGGCACTATTTCCATACAACTCTTTCCGAAGATACCAAACTTGTGCAGATTGCAATATGACTTTATTGAACTTCATTTTTAGCTTTAATGCGATGAATTCCAGGTTCGTATTGCTGGAAAATTAAGGAAGCAATATAATTGTAATCTTTTGCATTATTGACAAAATCTAAATCATTGGTATCAATGATGAGAATGGTCATTTGGCTTTGTTGCTTAATAAAATCAAAATAGCTCTCTTGGATTTGTTCAAGATACTGATCTTTAATATTTTGCTCATAATCTCGTCCTCTTTTTTTGATATTTGCTTGTAGCCGGTTTACGTCAGCATAAAGATATACCAGTAAATCTGGTTTTACTAAGGTCTGATTGATAATATTAAAGAGCTTATTATAAAGGTTAAATTCATCTTTTTGAAGCGTCTTTCTTGAAAATATAAGAGACTTATTGATAAAATAATCGGTGACTATAAAACTTTTAAAAAGATCGCTAACACTCAGACAATCTTTTAGTTGCTGATATCTTTCTGCAAGAAATGATAATTCAAGAGGGAATGCATATCTGTCTTGGTCTTTATAGAATTTGGGGAGAAAACTATTGTCTTCGAATTGCTCTAAAATTAAGGTTGCATTAAATTCTTGAGCAATCTTAGTTGCCAAGGAAGTTTTTCCAGCGCCAATATTCCCTTCAATGGCAATATATTGATATGGGCTTTCGAGTTTATTCATATAACCAAACTTTTGATAAATCGCTGCATGAATTATCTAACTCTATAATACTTTGCTTTTTAAGTGGATGAACAAAATCAGGGATAATATCTAATAAACATTTTAGGGTAAAAAGTCGAAGATGCAAGCGCGGATGTGGTATGCTCAGATTTCCCTGCTGTATTATCTCTGAATTATAAAAAAGAATATCAATATCCATATTTCGAGAACTATATCCAAGCCCATCCCTGTATCTGCCTAATTCACTTTCAATCTTTTGTAAATCAATGAGTAAGTCAATAGCTTTAAGGGAGGTGTTTATGCTAATTGCTTGATTCAGAAAGGGGTCATTGGACTCAAATCCCCAAGCTTCACTTTCATATATTTTCGATTGATTGATAATTTTACCACATTTATGCGTAATTCTGCGTTTTGCTTCAGAAATAAATTCCAATCGGTCTCCCAAATTTCCGCCTAAAAGTAAAATTGCCTGATTCATTGTAACTTATATATGCATGTCCTTTTTTCGGACGAAAGGCAAAGTTATTAAATTACAATTCAATTCTAAGTTAAATAATAGAAAGGTTTTTAACAAATTTATTCCATTATGAAAATCATAGCGAAAGTTATTCAATTTTTTAAATAGCTTGGAATAAACTCTCTCCTATGAGATTGTTCTTATTTTATACCTTTGCAAACCATATTTATGCCGATTAATGGATTTTTTTCTAAAGGTTATCAGATGTTTAGAATTGAATTACAGATGTTTAAAGGATTTTACCTGGATGATATGGTAATTAGTAATTAAATCTATAATAATTAAAACATATGAAATCAATTATTCTTAAATCCATAATTACTTGTCCCATTTGTGGCTTTTCAAAAGAGGAAGTTATGCCTGAAAATTCTTGTCAGTTTTTTTATGAATGTGAAAAATGCAAGACCATAATCAAACCAAAAAAGGGAGATTGTTGTGTTTTTTGTTCCTATGGTTCAGTCAATTGCCCACCAATACAAATGGATAGTAAGTGTTGCTAATTGTATTTGAAGGACTGACTTATACAAAAAAAATCATTACTGACCGACAAAAATAATTCAGTGAATAAAATAAATCG
>ERZ889078.494-NODE-494-length-35635-cov-12.040051_pt1 | contig 35635 bp, 27 predicted proteins | sample MGYA00521266_ERZ889078 | MGnify/ENA primary metagenome ERZ889078 (study PRJEB32303, sample SAMEA104408618) | aquatic metagenome | biome: Brackish water; feature: Pelagic; material: water | place: Baltic Sea | collected 2014-06-16T06:34:00 | depth 76,534 m ...
GGAATGGTGATATATTAATACAGCAAATATAAAACGAAAAATCATGATATTTATCAACTAAGATAGCAGGTGACTTTTTTTTAGTAAGTGTAGCTAAAAGTCTGGTAAATGTTGCCAAAAACCGGGTAAGTGTGAAAGTCACCCTAATGAGAGGATTTTTCAGGTGCAAGGTTCATGCCTCCGCTGAAGCTTCGGCATACCAGCAAGGTTTGAGGGGAGAGGGGAGAGGGGACGCTCTGAGCCGCCATGAATGGCGGCTGTACGGAGTCAAGCTGAATATTTATAAATGCGCGATTAATCGCGCATTCTCCAGGCAAGTGATATCCATCCCGTAGAGCCGCAATTTATGGCGGCTAGCCAATTATCAGTAACCGATCACCAGTCACTAATTTTCAAAAAAGATGAAGGAAGAAAGTCCCTCCCTTGTTGGGGAGGGATATAGGGAGGGGTAGATACTAGGTCAGTTATCCTTGATACACCGAATAGAATAGCCGCTGGTTTGTTCCCTGGAGTTGCGGTCCACGTTGCCGTATTTGTGGCTTAATTCACGATCCCATGCAGAGGCCAGGTTCGCTGTGGAAGACCAGAAATAGGTATTTGTGGAAAGGAGCGAGAAGCTTCCGTTGGTACTCCTTATTCCGGCTGGCAGAGCTGTAAATCCGCTTTCATTTGTTGCTTCTGCATTAGGATCTTCCCATAGTCCATTTCCCTGTCCCAGGGTGCCTGTAGCTTTCATTTTGCCACCTGCAACAGCTTCTCCACCAAGGTAATCCATCAATGTTTGCCATTCACTGTCGGAAGGAACATGCCATCCTTCAGGACAGGGATTCCGGCTGTCGCCGGCGGCATGCCAGTTGTATAGGCGCCCATAGGTTTCGGAATTTGCCGGGTTTTTATCATAATCGCAATAGGCTCCTTTTGTCAGGGAGCCCCATTCGATGCCGTCAGTAATATTTGGAATGGCTTCACCTTTGTTGAAGTGCGTCACCTTCAGATTCTCCTTCAGCCAGGTTTGAGTTCCTATTGTTAACGTATGGTATAGATTTCCGTCAAAATCGGTTACTGTAGGTCCAGGGCCTGTATTTTGTGTTGTAAATGTTTGTTCGGTTCCGTACGCTGTCCCCAGATTGTTGGTTGCATAAGCACGCACGAAATAGGTGGTATTGGGCGATAGTCCTGTAAGGCTGCTGGTGAATGCACCCTCGCCTGTACCATCTGAGGTTATATTTGAAGAGGTAGTCGGTGCAGGTGTATTCCCCCAGCAGACTCCTCTCGCTTTTACTGTAATTCCGCCTCCTGATGTGACATTTCCTCCTCCCGTTGCTGATGTCTGGGTGATTCCAGAAATAAGATCAGTTGTCACTGTTGGGATTTGTACCGTTATTGGTTCGGTTTTGCTGCAGGAGTGGAAGGTCACCATCGCTGTCACGGCTGTCAGCATCATAAGCAGGGCAACTATTCTGGTTGGTTTCATTGTGAAAGTCAGTTAATGATTGGGTGAAATTAAGATTTTCAGAGTTCTAAATTAAAAAATTTCCAGGTAATAAAAAAGGGTTGACATGGTTATATGCCAACCCTTTAAATTTCATTATACGTAAGTTATCTGATGATACTTACCTTTTTCCTGATCCATCCTTCAGAGGTCTCGATGGAGAGGATGTATACGCCCTGGGCGTAGCCGGTGCTTTCGATGCGCAGTGAAGTGGTTGGCTGATCCAGGTTCCAGCTTCTTACTACTCTTCCGGTGAACTCACTTAATGTAAGTCGTGTAAAAGAGAGTGGTCTCTCGGAAGCTACGGTAAACGAATGGTTGGCAGGATTCGGGTACACCTTGACCTGATTCTTCAGAAGGTCTTCACCTGTTCCCAGCTGCAGTGCATCAGGACCTGGTCCGTTATCCCTGTATGCCAGTGTAAAGGCACCGTAGTCTTCGCTGTTATATCCACGTACCTTAATAAAGGCATCTCCGGTATACGTAGCTGAATACTCTATCTTCGAAGTGTAATCGTCGGATGCAGGTACTTTACAACCGTCATCATCCTGTGCGAGCCAGACTCCAGTGGCATCATACAACTCCATGAAAGTATCAAAACCGGCAGCAGCTGAAGCGCCGTCACCACATCCGGTTTTAAATGTATATGTTTTACCGGTTGTTACCTTAACCTGATATACATAGCATCCGGCGCTTACTGTAGCATCAGAACCGCCGGTTTGCCATCCCGTAGTGGGAGCGGCGAGAGCTTCATCAAACGTAGGAGGGGTTTTGCAGGTAGATGCAGGAGCTGCCCCGTAAGAATATGCGATTGTATAAGGTCCGTAATTATTGCTGTTCCATCCCCTGACTTTCACGAAATAGGTTGTCAGGGTAACAGTTCCCGCAGCAGTCCATGAGAGTGACGATCGCCATTGTTCACAGCCGTCATCATTATCCGAGAGCCAGTTTCCATCAGCATCATACAATTCCAGGTAGGTATCAAAGGACGCGGTTGGGGTCACTGAACCTGCTGGTCCGCATCCGGTCTTGAAGGTATAAAGATTACCAATAGTGGCATTGACCTTATATATATAACATGCATCCTGTGCCAGTGTCTGAGAGTCTCCTGCCCAGGAGGTTGAAGGTGTCACTGCGGCACTGAATAGCGGCGGTATCAGACAGGCAGACGGAGGTGCAGCTGCCCCCTTGATATAGGCCATCCGGTAAGTGCCTGTCTTTTCATCGTTGTAGCCACGAACCTTCACGTAAACCGTACCGGAATATGTTCCGGGGGCGGTCCATATCAGGATCGAAGTCCACTGTGCACAACCGTCATCATTCTGACCAAGAAAGTTCCCATCAGCATCATAGAGTTCAATGAACGTGTCGAAATTAGCTGTGGCGCCGTCATCACAACCTGTTTTGAATGTATAACCGGTACTTGCGGTAATTCCGGTTACTTTATAGATATCACATGCACCTGAAGTTATGGAAACGGTTTCTGTCAGTGTGGCGGGAAATGTCTGCCAGCTGATGCTAGGAGTAATTGTCTCATCAAAGTCAGGAGCTGTCTTACAGAGATCGGAGACTGTTCCGGCTGATCTGTATGCCATCCGGTAATCTCCCGCTCTGTTACTCCATCCTTTTACCTTAACGTAGATTGTACCGGTATAGGTTCCGGGAGATGTCCAGTCAAGGAGTGAGGTCCATCCCGTACAGGCATCATCATTTGCTGCCAGTAATACACCGCTAGCATTGTACACTTCGATCTCTGTATCAAAATCTGCAGTGGCACCATCATCACATCCGGTTTTGAATGTGTAATAGGTGTCGGCAGTAATTCCGGTTACCTTATAAATTGCACACTCTAAGGAAGCTAATGCAATGGTCCCTGAGGCGGGATGTGTCTGCCACGATCCACTTGCAGAAATGGTGTAATCGAAATCAGGAGCAGTTTTACAATTGGCTGTTACAATTACCGGGGCATCAGACTTGTAGGCCATCGTATAGGCTCCGAAATTAAGGACGTTATATCCGCGTACTTTGACATAGGCAACAGTTTCGGTTGCTGTCCAGGTTGCTTTAGAGCGGTATGATGGACAACCGTCATCGTCAGACATGATAAATCCACCGGTGGAGTTATAAACCTCCATGAACGAGTCAAAAGCGCAAGTGGCTCCATCATCACATCCGGTTTTGAAGGTGTATTCCTGACCAATGGTCATGTTGACTTTGTAAACTTTACAATCGCCGGAAGCAACTGAAGTGCTGGTGGTAGTCCATGTCCCGGTAGGTGTAACCTCAACATCATAATTGGCGATGAATGTTGAAGGGAGGTTACAATCTTTCTGAGCGAACCCGACAACGGAAAATAGCATGACGATCATGACCATCAATGCGCGTGTGTAAATTTTTGGCACCATATCTCTAAAAATTTTAGATTCTATTTCGATTATACAAATATAATAAGAAAAACTGAACTCCGGTAATTTCCAAATTGTTGAAGCGTGATAGTTTTTACATATTATAAACAACCTTGCAAATATAGGCCAATTTTGGCGATCTGAACTGAATATCTATTAACAAATAGACTTTTCTTGTAAGTGTAGCAAAAACGAGGGTAAGCGTCGCTTTTTTTCGGGTAAGTGTAACGCTGTTTTCCGGTTCGTATTGAAAAACATGGATACATCAGCTGAAATCGGATATTTATGCGTTTTTGCTACACTTACTAAATAAATGACTACACTTACTAAATAATTGTATACACTTACATGAAAAATGCTTACACAAGAGAATACAGGTGTCTTTTAGAAAAGGATATAGATGAGGTAAATCAGGCTGAAAAGAATCAAAAAGCTGATCCCGGCCCAGCTGAGAATTTTAAGCCATCGTTTCGGTTGATTCTCTGGCGGCATAAATGTACTGGTAACCACTTTGTAATTGATGATGGCAAATACGGGCGCTGCAAGGAAGGAGAGGATGGTAGCGAATTTCAGGAGCGAACCCATATTTTTCGTAAAGAAAACAATGATCACAACAGCAGCAACTGCCAGCACCACAATCCAAAAGAGATAAAGTCCACGTCCGAACATCTTCAGTGAAGGGAACAGCTCAAGCATGGATCCCTCCAGCGATCGCGGATATCCGTCAATCACCGTTAATGCGGTGCTGAACATTGTGATCAGCACTATAACAGCAATGAACATAGTGCTCCAACTGCCAATGGATTTGGAATAGAGTGAAACAAGCTGTTGCGAGAATACTACTCCATTGGCTGAGAAGGTCTCACCAGTCCCATACATCACCAATGCGCCCAGGCCCAGAAAGAAGAGGGCGAGAACAGCCGAACCAATATATCCCACATGGAAATCCAGATGAAATTCACGAAAAGAAGGTCTGTAGTTTGTTTGTTTTCCCCGCTCAATAGCCCAGAGTGAAGGCCATACAGAGGCTTCAATCGGAGTTGGCATCCAACCCATCAGAGCAATCATAAATGTAATTGCAGCGGTATCCCACAATGGCGGATGGACAAATCCCGGCTCCACGTTTGACCCCGTGGAGAGGGCAAAAAAGAAAGCTACAATGGTAAAGAAAGCCAGGATCGCGATCATTATTTTCATGACAGTATCAAGGAAAGCGTACCGGCCGAAAAACAACATTAGCAGGACGATGCCAAGCAACCCGGTGCTGGAGGCAAACGGGCTCAGGTTGATATTAAAAATGTAGGTTGCCAGGTCGGCTGTAACCTTGGTCACCGCTGCAAAATTTACAATGGCAGTAGCGGCAGATAATAAGAAGAATGTGATAAGAGCCCATTTACCCAGTTTCCGGTATCCATCCAGAACACTTTTTCCTGTGGCAGCTGTATACCGGTAGGTGAATTCAAAAAACGGATATTTAAACAGGTTGATCAGGATAATAGCACCGATAAGCCTGTAACTATAGCTGGCGCCGGCCTGCGTGGAGAGGACCAAATGAGAGGCCCCAACAGCTGCTCCGGCATATAGTATTCCAGGACCCAGCGTTTTCCATACGCCCCTGAATGTTAATGCATTTGTTGCCTGGGTATTCATCTGGCACTCTTCGTTCCAGGTCGTCTTTGTAAAATCAGCCAGACTGTCAGGGCATAAATGACCAGGATGATGGAGAAAATCTCTTCCATCACGTCGCTTTGACCAGCTGCTGTGATCGCGAAGATAGATGCTGTCATAAAAAAAAGACTTGGGTGGGGGAAGAGAATCCTGAAGGTCCTCGATTGCGTTTGCCGTCTGCGGAGCCAGCCAAACAGGAGCAGGAAAAACAGCAGGGTTCCCGCAAAATTTGCCAGGTCATCCATCAACGGATTGAAGAAATTGTGGAGATTGGTCTCTTTCTGGTAATTGTGTTCAAAAACGCCTTGTGTCTCCCATCCAAAGATCCGCTGCCCGTAACTGATCTCTTCCAGAAGAAAGAAAAGACAGAACAGGAAGAGAACCACCATAATGCCGAGTGTAATATGTTTGTTTATTTTAATGACTTTCCGGCGATAGAGAACCACGATTGAAGCGAGCAGAAAAATGCATGCAAGTAATAAATTAACTGCTGTCATCCATTCCAGGATTCCATCTTCCATAAATAACGGCTCTATGAGAGGAGAGAAATGAAACCTGAACAGGAATATCAGCAGGTAACTGGAAAGTAGCGTAACCCAGAAAATAATCAGGTAGTAGGTTTGGGGCAGAAAACAGTGAGGCGGGAAAAAGAACCGGCGGACATCTTTGTTCAGGAAATACCTGTTAATAAATGTGAATGCATAGGAAAAAGGTCTGATTTGCCGGAACAGGATTACCATACCCAGGATTAACAGAAGTAATCCTACTCCGATAAGGATCAATTTGAACGCATCTGGTCCAACATCCAACTGTCCGTCATGAATGAACAAGACTCCGACTAACCTGAGTAAATAATCGCTGAATAAATGCCTGGACAGGATGATACTCCCAGCAGTTCCAATGAACAGATAACCTATGAGCGTTATAATCGTGGCACGGGGACTTCTCTTATGGTTGTTGACCATGGAAGATATCATAACAACTATATTTTCAACCGCTCCAAAAATAGTCAAGGTTTGATGCCATCTTTTTTCTGTTATAAATATTTTATAAAGATTTTATTAACAACCATATGCCACTTAACTCAACCCGTTATATGGTTTGATTTTCTCTTTTAATTCACTGAAATCGACGGGTTTGGTGATAAAATCATCTGCCCCCAACTCCATCGCCTTGCTGTAATTCTCCTGATCACTATAAGCGGTAATCATCATCACTACCGGCGGCGGCTCTTTGTGCTTTGTTTTGATTTTATTCAGCAATTCGAGACCATCCATACCTGGCATATTGATGTCGGAAAGGATCAGTACTGCTTCGTGCTTGTATCGCTCCATGCACTGCAACGCCTCTTCTCCGGAATAAGCAAATGCAAATTCTACATCTCTGTTCCGTATCTCTTTCCTGAACTTTTGTTCAAAAAGTAATCGGATATCCTTTTCATCATCTACGACTAAAACTTTCACTATTTATTCTGGTATTACGATAATGAATTCTGTTCCCTTACCCTCCTTTGAAGCAACCTTCAATTCCCCTCCATGACCCTTTGTAATAATGTCGTAGGATAAGGAAAGACCCAGGCCAGTGCCTTCACCAGCCGGTTTGGTGGTAAAGAACGGCTGGAAGATCTTTTCCCTGATCTCTTCAGGGATACCATCCCCATTGTCTTTCACACTGATCTCAACCCTGTTTCCTAATGTTTTTGTCGTGATCGTAACAGATGGATTATAGGGTTCTTCGCTCTCTTTTGCTTTTTTGGATACGGCATAAAATGCATTGTTGATCAGGTTCAGGAGAACCCGGCCGATATCCTGAGGCATGATCCTGACCATCGGAAGCTTCTCATCGAAGTCCATCTTATAAGCGGCATGGAAGGATTTGTCCTTGGCCCTCATACCGTGAAAGGACATTCGTAAATATTCATCTGCCAGGGTGTTAAGATTGACAGGTGTTTTTTCTCCATTGCTGCTACGGCTATGTTGTAACATGCTCTTCACGATACCATCAGCTCTTTTTCCATGGTAATGGATCTTTTCTTCATTGACCAGCATGTCGTCGGCGATGGCTATGACCTCTTTCATATTCCCTTTGGTAGCTTCTTCTTTGATTTCTCCGATGAGTTCAATGTTAACTTCAGAGAAATTGTTGACGAAGTTGAGCGGATTTTGTATTTCATGGGCAATTCCGGCAGTAAGTTCACCAAGACTGGCCATTTTTTCGGATTGGATGAGCTGTTTCTGGGTAGATTTAAGTTTTGTGTAGGCTTTTTCGATCTCTTTGGCATGTGCCAGTTCGCTTTCGCTGATCAGCTTTCGTTCCTTTGCGAGCAGGCGTCTTCTCTGCATTCGGTCCACCAGGAAAATTCCCAAAATGATGATCACGCCATAAATAACATAAGCCCACCAGGTTCTCCAGAAGGGGGGATGGATCATGAAGGACCAGGATGCTTCATTGGTCTTTATACCATTGGAAGTCACTCCCCTGACCCTGAATATGTAGTTGCCGAATGGGAGGTTCTGGTATTCGGCAAAGGTGATGTTGCCAGGCCTGGACCAGCCTTTATCATAGCCTTCAAGAAAATGTTCATAGGTGGTCTGACGGGGTTCCCTGTAATTCAGAGCAGCATAATTGAATACAAACGAATTCTGTGAGTAAGCCACCTCTTCCGGCAATTTCATAAAATAGGACTGGTCTTCTATCGATACGGATGAAAGGACCACCGGAAAGCTTACTTCTTCGATATGATTGACATACATCCCAATTCCATCATAAAATTCCAGCATGTTGCCGAACCCATCCATGACGGAACTACCGGGACCCCCACTTACGATACTTTCATCGTTAAAGAATGTCTGGAATTTTGTTCCATTGATCCTCAAAGCACCGGATGAAGAAGAAAAATAGACGTTACCCCTGAACTGATCGGTTACCGGATTTGAAATATTGGCGGCAGGAAGACCCTCCTTTTTTGTGTAGAAGTCCAGGTTTGTTCCATCAAAGATCACCAGGCCCCTGTTTCGGAGCCGGATATAGAGGTGGTCGCCCACCTGGATATTCGTCATGGTGCCTGTCACGCTGGCCCCTTTCAATATCCTGAAATCGGCGTTTTTATTCGTGCTGTCACTCAGGTTCACAAATTTTTCACCGTTGAAAACGAAGAACCCTCCGACGGTGAGAAAGTACATGCCACTTTTTAAGTTCCCCACATAGTGCAGTTGTTCAGCCGGAATGTTCCAGTTAGCCGGGGGGCTTTTCCATACGTGTCCATCGTACACCATGATTTTGGTCGCGGCTGAAGTAATCTCTTTCAGATCATCGCAGAAGATCCCAAGCAGCCATAGCCGGCCATCATTATCCTCCCGCAGGTCGATAAGCCGATACTTCTTTGCGTTCTCCGATGCACTGAAAGGTGAAGGTATACCGGATATCCTGTCACCATCCAGTTTGCCCAGAAAATAGTTTGCGGTAACCAGGTTCGGTTCGGCGGGCCTGATGTAGTTTTGCCAGGCATAGATCTCTCCGCTTTTTGTTTCAAGAACACTGGACACGTTATAGGGGTTGCCATCCTTGTCTTTAATATTATTGGTTTTCAGAATCTGTTCCCCCTCAATATTGGTAATTTCCCTTATCATCGTCAGGCCTTTTGACGTAGGGATCCAGATCCTTTCCCTGCTGTCCTGGAAAGGCTGAAATGATATATTGCTTGCCAGTCCGTCTTTTTCAGTAAATGCCCTGACCTTTTTTCCATCCCAGATATTCATGCCCACGTCAACGGTCCTGGCATAAGTTGGCAATTCTGTATACGAATGGGAGATCCATACCAATCCATTCCTGTCAGTAAACAATTCCAGGATAAAGCTCTGGTTTGAAACCAATCCGTCATCGACCGTGAGCATCCTGGAATAATTGGGATAATATATTTCCAGCCCTTTTGACGTAGGCATGATGAACCCTTTCTGTAATTCATATCCGTTGCCCATAACTAGAGCATCATATTTTTCCCAGCGATTGCCTTTGTAAGAGAAAAGCTGGTCCGGGTACTGCGAACTCTGAGTCTCATTTGCGCTGGGCAACACCAGGAGTTCCGGGAAAAATCTATTGGCACTGATGAAGTAGGCTGCGAAAAACCGAAAATCATTCAGGTGATTGCCTGATTTGAGGTTTTTAAGCGGATACATGTGCTCCAGGATGTCTGAAGGCTTCCACTTCCCGTTTACAAATTCATAGATCGTTTTATTATTCCCGTCAAATGTTTCGCCATCTAACTTCAAGGTTGTCAGCAACAGTTTATCCATGGATTTGCTGTAAAAAACCTGCACCGGGTACCGGCCACTGCCGAGAATGGTACTTAGCTCCTTAAACTGGTGAAATGTGGTGCCATCATACATCAGTACACCATAATTGGTCTGGTAATTACTGGAAGTGTTCAGGCCTGCGAATGCAAGCCAGATATTCCCCTCACGGTCAACAGCATTAAATTCATTCCCGGGAAATATGATGGCGCCCTGGAGATTGATCCCTTCCGATTCATCCATTTTCAGGAATTTTTCATTTTTGTAAAGTGCAATGTAGGATCCCTCCCTCGACTGCGTGTTGTGTCCGAATGAATTGAAGATAAGGTCACCATAAGGGGTCTCCAGCATACCTGTTGCATTGTCGAGCGGGAATGAGGTGGAATCATACACGGTAAAGTTTCCGTCCTCAAATTTTGTCAGGCCACCATTACATTTTTTATCCACCCAGGGTGTCCAGGAACCGATCCAGATGCGACCTTTACTGTCAGCTTCCATCATCCCTATCATCTGGCCGTCGAGACCATTGATCTTATACCCTTCCTTTTCAGTATAGACCTTATAGTCATTCCCCCGGATGACGATGAATTTTTTGGGAGAGGCGAGATAGAGGATGTCGTTTATTGAATCATAATAAAGGTTCTGCATCCTGGGAAGGTCAATTTCTGCTCCTGCCTCTTCAAACTCATAGCCATTGAACCTGGTGGTGCCTTCGATACCCGATATCCAGATGAATCCATCTTTCGTCTGGGCTATTTTTGCAACATTTGTTGTAGGAAGCCCATCCTTGCTGGTATAGCGCACTAAGTTGGCATTGGCCTCGGTCCTGAGTTTTTCCTGCGACAGTAGTTCAGTGGCACTTGTCAGCAGGCAGACCGCCAAAAAAAAACAGAAAACTTGCCTCTTCATCATTTTATCCGGTTAAAACATTTTAAAATGGTTCCATCACCACCTTTGGCGTCAAAGATACAAACAATTCTTATTTAAACCAATTCTACATAAAAATCTATAAAGATGAAATATTTGAAAAGTTTTGTAAATTTGCACTCTTATTCGGGGTGTGGCGCAGTTGGCTAGCGTACTTGCATGGGGTGCAAGTGGTCGGAAGTTCGAGTCTTCTCACCCCGACTGAATTACGAGCAGCATTACGCTGCTCGTTTTGTTATGCAACTAATGAAACACGAACATCACATCATTTTTGATGGCGTTTGCAATTTGTGCAACGGCACAGTTCTGTTTATTCTCAAAAGAGACAGCAAAAAGAGATTTATGTTCACGGCTCTGCAAACTCATGCCGGAAAAGAGATTCTTTCACAGAGTAATATACCTCCTTCAAACTTTTCAACTGTTGTGTATATAAAAAAGGGGGTTACCCATCTTAAATCAACAGCAATTCTGAATATCCTGAAAGATCTGGGTTGGTGCTGGAACCTGTTTTACATCCTGATTATCATACCTCCCTGTATCCGCGATTTTATTTATGATATCATTGCAAAAAACAGGTACAATATATTCGGCAGGCGTGAGTCTTGTATGGTGCCGTCTGCAGAACTAAGGGAAAGGTTTTTGTTATAAAATTCATGCAGAATTGCATGACATCCAAAACAGAGACTGGTTACCTCTTTTTTCCAGGCTTTATTACCTCAGCATATCCCCACCTGTCAACGCCATACTCGATGATTTCCCCGTTATTGTTAGATGCTGTAAAGCATCCGGTAATGGTGACAACAACCGGCCCGCAATTTACCAGTTCCACTAAAACCGGACTGCTTATCACTGTGCTCCAGTCAAACTGTACAAAAAGCATGGCGTCGGTGACGCAGTAATCCACATTGTAGGAATCAGTAACATACGCTCCGGCAAAATAGATATGGATGTCCTGTGTGGAGGGTGAGTACCCTGAGGGCAGGAGAAATGAATAGGCACACTGGAGATTCTCTGCATTTCCCTGTGCATTCAGATTGATCTTGTCGGGATTGACATTCATGTTCTGGGCGTTAGATGTGTATGATGCAAGGATGAAAAACAGACTGATACAGGTAACGCCGATGACGTGTAGTAGGTTTTTATTTTTCATGATTTTTTTTGTAAAAATAATGTCAAAAGTGACTGAAAACAAGGGGTTGTGACAACAATCACATAATAAGAGTTATCTATATATGTTAGTAGAATTCATTTTTTGGTAGCTATTATTTTCTATTTACGCAGCTAGATCACCTCAGCATATACCCATCCGATATCACAGTAATTTTATACCTTTGTACTATGAAAAAAAACCAAAAAAATATCTGATTATGAATGAGAATACTGAAAAAGTTCGCTGTCTTATCATTGGTTCCGGTCCTGCCGGGTATACAGCAGCTATCTATGCCGCACGTGCCGACCTGAAACCTATCATGTACCAGGGAATGCAACCAGGCGGACAGTTAACAATTACCACCGAAGTTGAAAATTTTCCAGGCTACCCCGACGGAATTGACGGACCCGAAATGATGGAGCAGTTTAAGAAGCAGGCTGAGCGATTTGGTACCGATATCCGTTTTGGTGTTGTAACAAAAGTGGACTTTTCCAACCGGCCATTCTATGCGGAAGCCGATGACGGAAAAACGATCGAAGCTGAAACGGTGATCATTGCTACCGGAGCTACCGCCAAATTTCTTGGAATGCCTTCAGAGCAAAAATACATGGGAATGGGGGTTTCGGGTTGTGCCACCTGTGATGGGTTCTTTTACAAGGGCAAAGATGTTGCAATCGTTGGTGGTGGCGATACCGCTGCAGAAGAGGCTACTTACCTCGCCAAACTGTGTAAAAATGTATACATGATCCACCGCCGGGATGAACTCCGTGCCTCAAAAGCGATGCAGCATAAAGTGTTCAACACTCCAAACATTGAAATGCTGTGGGATTCTGTTCCGGATGAGGTACTTGGGGATGATGATGGTGTTACAGGCCTACGGGTGAAAAATGTCAAAACAGGCGAAGAGAGGACACTGGATGTTTGGGGATTCTTTGTTGCAATCGGTCATAAGCCTAATACAGAGATATTCCAGGGTCAGGTGGAACTTGATGAGACCAATTATATCAAAACGATTCCAGGTACTGCAACTACAAATGTTGAGGGGGTATTTGCTTGTGGCGACGTACAGGATCACCATTACCGCCAGGCAGTTACTGCAGCCGGTACAGGCTGTATGGCTGCGATTGAGGCGGAGAGGTTTTTATCGAGCTGAGAACCCCTAAGGTACCCCTAAATCCCCTAAAGGGGACTTACTCCCCTCTCCTTGAGGAGAGGGGTTTGGGGTGAGGTGGATCCCGCGAGGGGTATATGGAAAGTTCATCCCGCGCAGCGGGAGCAAGTCCCCTTTAGGGGATTTAGGGGCAAGCAGGGGGTTTGGGGGTAATTAGGGGATTTAGGGGTAATTACAGGAAACTAACTACATATGATATCATTCTTCAAGGGCTCGGATTTCTTGTACGCGGTTGAAACCGATTCGCAATTAACCAATGCTGACCGGGAAAAGCTGATATGGCTTTTCGGGGATGCAGAGCCGCTGGACCAGCTGGAAATACCGGGTGAGTATATCGGCCCGCGAAAAGAGATGATCACTCCCTGGAGTACCAATGCCGTCGAGATAACGCAGAACATGGGGATTCAGGGCATCAGGAGAATTGAAGAATTCCATCAACATGTAGGGGCGGGTTCCAAACCCGCCCATGTGAATGTAGGGGCGGGTTTGGAACCCGCCCCTACGGATGTTTTCGACCCGATGTTGCAGCAAAGGTACAAGACCCTGGGGCAGAGCCTTTTCCACATTGAACGGAAACCTGATCCAATTATCGCTCTGGAAGATATTGCTGCATACAACCAGGCAGAAGGATTGGCCTTAAGTGAGGAAGAGGTGGGTTATCTGGAATCTCTTAGCAGAAAGATCGGAAGAAAACTTACAGACAGTGAAGTGTTCGGCTTTTCTCAGGTGAACTCGGAGCATTGTCGCCATAAGATTTTCAACGGAACGTTCATCATCGATGGAAAAGAGATGACTGAATCCCTGTTTGACCTTATCAGGAAGACTTCGAAGGAGCATCCCAATTATCTGGTTTCTGCATACAAGGATAACGTGGCCTTTATCGACGGGCCTGCAATTGAACAGTTTGCTCCTGAAAGACAAAACGTAGCCGACTATTTTGTCATCCTGGATATTGATTCAGTCATCTCCCTGAAGGCAGAAACACATAATTTTCCTACTACTGTTGAGCCATTCAATGGAGCTGCCACCGGTTCGGGCGGTGAAATACGCGACCGGATGGCAGGTGGTAAAGGCAGTATCCCCATGGCAGGTACAGCTGTTTATATGACATCGTATCCGCGGCTTGAGGGAGGACGTTCCTGGGAAAAAGCCGTGGATGCCCGAAAGTGGCTCTATAAAAACCCGGAAGATATCCTGATCAAAGCCTCCAACGGAGCCAGCGATTTTGGAAATAAATTCGGACAACCTGTGATCTGCGGAAGTGTGCTCACATTTGAACATGCTGAGAACGGAAAAACATACGGATACGACAAGGTAATTATGCTGGCCGGTGGGATCGGATTTGCCAGGAGAGAGGACAGCCTGAAGGATATTCCCGAAGGAGGAGAAAGAATTGTGGTGCTGGGCGGGGATAACTACCGGATCGGCATGGGTGGAGGTGCTGTATCATCAGTTGCCACAGGTGAATACGGAAATGCTATTGAATTGAATGCTGTTCAACGCTCCAACCCGGAGATGCAGAAACGGGTGTTCAATGCCATCCGGGCCATGTCCGAATTGCGGAAAAATCCGATAGTTTCCATTCACGACCATGGAGCGGGCGGCCACCTCAACTCGATCTCGGAACTGATAGAGGCTACAGGCGGAACAATTAATGTCGACGCACTTCCCATCGGCGACCCGACCCTTTCCGATCGTGAGATCCTAAGCAACGAATCACAGGAGCGGATGGGGCTTCTGATCCGCGAAGAGGACCTTTCACTGCTGAAAGAGATTGCAGAACGTGAACGTGCTCCCCTCTATGACGTCGGCGAAACCCGTACCGATCACGTACTGGTTTTCACAGATTCCCGTTCCGGCATCAGGCCTATCGACCTCAACGTAAACGATTTCTTCGGCAAACCGCCGAAGACCATTATGCGGGATTCCACGGTACATGCGGCGTTTTCACCGGTAGAGACGGGGCATGCTGTACAGACGGGGCATGCCATACAGACGGGGCATACCGTACAGACGGGGCATACCGTACAGACGGGGCATACCGTACAGACGGGGCATACCGTACAGACGGGGCATGCCCCGTCTCTACAGGATACCCTGGAACAGGTCTTACAATTGGAGGCCGTTGCCTGCAAAGACTGGCTCACCAACAAGGTAGACCGGGCCGTTTCCGGGAAGATTGCCAAACAGCAGACCTGTGGCACAATCCAATTGCCATTGAACAACCTGGGCGTTGTTGCCCTGGATTACCAGGGGGAAAAAGGTATTGCTACTTCACTGGGGCATGCTCCTGTGGTTGCCCTTTCTAATCCTGCAGCAGGATCGCGTATCTCCATCGCAAAAGCCCTCTCAAATATCGTTTGGGCTCCCCTTACACATGGCCTTTCAGGTGTATCCCTATCAGCTAACTGGATGTGGCCGGCGAAGAATCCCGGAGAGGATGCCCGGCTGTATGAAGCGGTAAAAGCGGTTAGTGATTTTGCTATTGCACTGGGAATCAATATTCCTACAGGGAAAGATTCCCTATCGATGACCCAGAAATATCCCGACGGATCGGTCGTCTACTCCCCGGGCACCGTGATCATATCAGCTGTTGCTGAAGTAGCGGATGTGAAAAAGGTGGTAAGTCCAAACCTGGATCCTGATGAAACTAGTTTCCTGGTCTATATTCCCTTCTCAACTGGGAGTTATCACCTGGGCGGAAGCAGCCTGGCTCAGGTAATGAATAAAATAGGCGATGAAGTTCCTGATATCTCCGATCCTGACTATTTCAAACAGGTTTTTGATACACTCCAATACATGGTCTCAGAAGGCTTAATCAGTGCAGGCCATGATGTGTCGGCAGGAGGTTTGATCACGACGCTTCTGGAAATGGTCTTTCCGCTTGATGGATGGGGAATGGATCTTGATTTAACCGGATTAAATGAACCGGATCCCATGAAATTGCTTTTCAGTGAAAATCCTGCCGTCGTGATCCAGGTGAAAGAGATGGCCGCGGTAACCAAACTGCTTTCCACATTCGGCAATAACCTCACCCCCAGCCCCTCTCCTCAAGGAGAGGGGAGAAAGTCCCCTTGCGAGCAAAGCGAAGCAAAGTGGGATTTAGGGGTATCCGGCATCCGGCATCTGGTCATCGGGCATCCGGTAACAGCACCCACCCTTTCTATCCGTCTGGGATCAGAATCCCTGACCCTTGACGTGAATGAGTTAAGAGACACCTGGTTCAAAACCTCTTACCTCCTCGACCGGCATCAGTGCGGTGAAGAACTTGCTCTCAAACGGTATGCCAATTTCAAGCAACAGCCACTCAAGTTTCTCTTCCCAGAAACATTTTCGGGATTATTCAGTCAGTATGGCATTAATACCAAAAGACGGACGCCCTCCGGAATCAAAGGAGCTATCATTCGTGAGAAAGGGGTGAATCGCGACCGTGATATGGCCTGGGCAATGTACCTGGCCGGTTTTGATGTTAAGGATGTACATATGACTGACCTGATTTCGGGGCGGGAAACTCTTGAAGATATCAACTTCCTAGCTTTCGTTGGTGGATTCTCCAACAGCGACGTGCTTGGCTCAGCCAAAGGATGGGCGGGAGCATTTCTTTATAATCCAAAAGCAAGAGAGACCCTGGAGCGGTTTTTTGCCCGACCCGATACGCTGAGCCTGGGCGTTTGCAATGGTTGCCAGTTACTGGTTGAGCTGGGTCTGATTTATCCTGGCCATGAAGCACAGCCAAAGATGTCGTGGAACGATTCGCACAAGTACGAATGTACATTTGTCAACGTAACAATCCAGGAAAACATCTCCATAATGCTGGGAACGCTTTCTGGATCCCGTCTGGGAATCTGGGTGGCTCACGGCGAAGGAAAAATCAACTTCCCCTATGAGGAGAACCGGTATCTGATTCCTGCGAAGTTCAGTTACAATGACTATCCGGGCAATCCCAATGGTTCAATGTATGATGCAGCCGCTATCTGTTCAGAAAACGGACGACATCTGGCTATCATGCCTCACCTGGAAGATTCAGTACTTCCCTGGCAATGGGCTTACTATCCGGTTGACAGGAAGGGCGATCAGGTTACTCCGTGGATTGAGGCATTTGTAAATGCAAAGAAGTGGATCCTGGATACTGAATCCTAGATCCTGGATTCTGGATTCTGGATTCTGGATTCTGGATTCTGGATTCTGGATGCACGATACGGGATATGCGATAATGAAATACAAATTTCGAATTATGAATTTCATTACCCCCATCGCCTTCATCACCCCCATCAGTACAGTCGGGGCATGCCCCGACTCTACGTTACACCCCAATCACTTTATCACTAAATTTTAAAACATGCACAAAACAGTTCTCATAACAGGTGCCACAGCTGGTTTCGGCAGGGCCATAGCCGTTAAATTTGCAGAAAACGGGTACAGATGTATCATAACCGGACGCAGGAAAGAGTTGCTCACAGAGCTCGAACATGAACTCCGGCAGACGTTTAACACTGATGTTCTGGCACTTCAATTTGACATCCAAAAACTGGAGGAGGTTGAAAAGGCTGTTGAATCCCTGACGGATGACTGGAAACACATCGATGTGTTGGTAAACAATGCAGGTCTTGCTGCCGGACTGAATCCGATTCATGAAGGGGTAATTGATGACTGGGAGCGAATGATCGATACAAACATAAAGGGACTGCTGTACATGACCAGGCTGGTAGCACCTATGATGGTAGCCCGGGGCAAGGGACATATCATCAACATTGGCTCTATTGCCGGGAAGGAGACATATCCTAACGGAAATGTCTATTGCGGATCAAAATTTGCCGTGGACGCTATTACGAAAGGAACACGTATCGACCTTCTTTCCCATGGGATAAAAGTAACCCAGATAGCTCCGGGAGCTGCTGAAACAGAATTTTCACTGGTCCGCTTCAACGGTGATGTCGAGCGTGCCACTCATGTCTATGATGGATTCACCCCTCTCTCTGCCGAAGATATCGCCGAAGTAACGTATTATGTTACCACGATGCCGGATCATGTAAATATAAACGATCTGGTCATCATGCCCACTGCGCAGGCTAGCGCTACAAATCTCGTGAGACGTGAGACGTGAGACGTGAATTGAGGTTCAAGACTCAAGACTCAAGACTCAAGATTCAAGACTCAAGATTCAAGACTCAACTCATGACATACGACTCAAGATTCCTTATTACTTCATCAAGACCGTAGGTCTTCTATCAGGCGAAGCCTCCATCAGCCGCAGGCTCCATCAGCCGCAGGCTCCATCAGCCACAGACTCCATCGCTTATCAAATATAAATATTTCGCTATCTCACTATTTCACTATTTTTCTTATCATTGTACCAGCAATTTTAGAACTAACCGCCACATAAACCGTTTATTATGGAAGTAACACGCATTTTTGACCTTCTTCCTTATTACGAAGAAAAGTTTAAACCGAAGGATGATGTGATCGCATCCAAGGAAGATGGTAAGTGGAAGAAGATCAGTATCAAAGAGTACCGGGAGATGGCTGATAACATCAGCTATGGCTTCCTGGCTTTGGGGATAAAACCGGGCGACAGGATTGCCCAGATAAGCCCCAACCGGGTTGAATGGAATATTTTGGATATGGCCATTTTGCAGATCGGGGCTGTCCATGTCCCTATCTATCCCACTATCAGTGAATCAGACTATAAGCATATCCTGAGTCATGCTGAGGTGAAATTCGTATTTATTTCCGGAAATGAACTTCTTCGTAAGATTAAGCATATCCTGCCGGATGTTCCGTCAATTGAGGGGATTTATACATATAAGGATTTCCATGAATACAAACACTTGAGCGAACTCATCGAGTTAGGGATACAAAATCAGGATCCGGAGAAATTAAACGCGTCGAAAGCATCGGTCAAACCGGAAGATGTAGCAACAATCATCTACACTTCCGGGACAACAGGTACCCAGAAAGGGGTTATGCTTACACATAACAATCTGGTTTCCAATTTTAAAGCAGCCTCATATATTCCCCCATTTGGAGAAGAAGATAATGCGTTGAGCTATCTTCCACTCTGTCATGTCTATGAACGGATGCTGAACTACCTGTACCATTACCTGGGTATTTCTGTTTATTATGCCGAAAATATGGGTACAATCACGGATAACATGAAGGAGATCCATCCGCAGATCATGTCAACTGTACCACGATTGCTTGAAAAAGTGTATGATAAACTGGTTGCCACAGGTCAGAAGCTGAAGGGGCCAAAGAGCTGGATCTTCTGGTGGGCATTCCACCTGGCTCAGCGATATGAATTAAAGGGGGCCAATGGCAAGTTTTATGAATGGAAAAGGAAAAAGTACGACAAACTGGTTTATGCAAAATGGCGTGCAGCACTTGGCGGAGAGATCAATATTATGGTTTCCGGCGGGGCAGCGATGCAGCCGAGATTGGGCCGGCTGTTCACGTGTGCCGGGATAAATATCCTGGAAGGTTATGGCCTGACGGAAACCTCCCCGGTTATAGCTGTAAGCGATTTTAGCGAACACGGGATCAAATTTGGTACAGTTGGACCTGTTTTGAGAGGAGGAGAGGTGAAGATAGCCGATGATGGTGAAATTTGTGCCAGAGGACCTTTTGTTATGAAGGGGTACTATAAAGATGAAAAGATGACCCGGGAGGCTATCGACAGTGAAGGGTGGTTTCATACCGGAGACCTGGGGCACATAGAGCCTGAAGGTCAGTTGAAAATCACGGGCCGCAAGAAAGAGTTATTTAAGACCTCTTTCGGAAAGTATATCAGTCCACAACTTATCGAAGACGTTTTTAAAGAATCGTTATTCATTGATCAACTGATCGTTGTGGGAGAGAATCAAAAATTCGCCGGCGCACTGATCGTTCCTGATTTTACTTTCCTGAAATCGTACTGTGAACGCAAGGATATCCCATTTGGGTCAAACACTGAAGTGATAAAGAATCCTGTCATCAGAAAACGTATACAGACAGCGATTGATAAATACAACAAGCAGTTTGGCGATACCGAAAAAATCAAGACCTGGGATCTTCTTGATAAGGAATGGACCCTTGAGAATGGCGAGATCACCCCGACTATGAAACTAAAACGCCCCTTTATTTGCAAAAAACACGAAGATAAGATCAGGCAACTTTTTGACTAACCGAATGGATGAAACCGGTAACACGGCTATTTGACATACTCGATCTCTTCAGGGATGAGTACAGCGGGAAACCCGATGTTTTTCTGTCAAAATCAAAGGGAGTATGGCATCCTATTTCTGCTGCCGATTATGTTTGCCTGAGTCAATATCTTAGTCTGGGGTTCCTTGAGCTGGGTGTGACACCCGGGACCAGGATCGCAACTGTGATGGTCAATTGCCCCGAATGGAACCTGTTCGACATGGCTATCAGTCAGGTGGGAGCCATTCAAGTTCCGATTTATCCTACTATCAGCATAGAGAATTATCAATATATTTTTGCGGATGCTGACATTGAGTACGTAGTTATTTACAACCAGGAGATTTGCGGGAGGATCAAGCACACCGTGGCCAAGCTGCCTTCAATAAAAGGGGTTTATTCAATCCAGAAAGTAAGGGGAGTTCCAGGCTGGACTGATCTTCTGGAAATCGGGTTGACCTCTTCGAAAACCGGGAAGCTTGAGCAGATTAAAGCAGGCATCCGTCCCGAACATATCGCGTCCATCATATACACTTCCGGAACTACAGGGCATCCGAAAGGGGTTATGCTCTCTCACGGAAACTTCGTCTCAAATTTTGTAGAGTGCGCTAAAATATCCGATTTCACAAGCGATGAAAAAGCCCTGAGCTTTCTGCCCCTTTGTCATGTATACGAACGGATGTTGAACTATGTGTACCAGTATCTTGGGATGTCAGTCTATTATGCAACTGCATTGGACCAGATCCCTGATTACCTGAAAGAGGTAAAACCTCACACGTTTGCAGCTGTTCCCAGAGTGCTGGAAAAGATCTACAACAGAGTTGTATCTGAAGGAAGAAACTTAAAGGGTTTGAAAAAAAGCGTCTTTTTCTGGGCACTGCACCTGGGCCATAAATTTGAGCTGGATCATAGCCTGGGCTGGTTTTATGATGTCAAACTTTTTATTGCAAATTTGCTGGTCTTTACCAGATGGCGTAAAGCTCTGGGTGGGAATGTGAGGTTAATTTCATCGGGAGGAGCATCACTTCATCCCCGTTTGGCCAGGATATTCTGGGCCGCCCGCCTGAAGGTATTGGAGGGCTACGGATTGACTGAGACCTCACCAGTTGTTGCCGTACAAAATTTGACTCCGGGAGGAGTGAAATTTGGAACGGTTGGACCGATATTACCAAATGTGGAGGTAAAAATAGCCAACGACGGCGAGATCCTCTGTAAGGGGCCAAACCTGATGCTGGGGTACGTGAACCGGCCGGAAAGAACCAGCGAGGCGATCGATTCCGATGGTTGGTTCCATACCGGTGATATTGGGGTTATGATTGATGGCAAGTACCTCCGGATAACCGACCGGAAAAAGGAGATCTTCAAAACATCCACCGGGAAATATATTGCACCACATCCCATTGAACAGCGGTTTACTGAATCTCCTTTCATAGACCATATCCTGGTAATAGGAGAGGATCGTAAATACACTGCTGCCCTGATTGTACCAAATTTCGATCACATGATAAGCTGGTGCCGTGTAAAAGGGATACCGTACCGTTCCAACAGGGAGGCAATTTCTGATGAGAACATAGTCCGCAGATTTTACAAAGAGGTGAACAAGATCAACCGTGACCTGGGACAAACGGAAAAGATCAAGAAGTTCAGGCTACTCCCGGATGAGTGGACAATAGAAACAGGAGAGCTCTCACCCACTATGAAACTCCGAAGGAAGTTCATCCAGGAGAAGTATTTCAAGGAGATCGAAGAGACCTACCGGTCACCGGAATATAATTACAGGGATGTGACCCTGGAGTAATGTCAGTGTAAATAGGTTGTTGTAGGGGCGACCTGATGAAAAGATGTAGGGGCGACCTGCCAGGTTGCCCCTACAGGTTATGGAATAGTCCCGGTCAATGAAGAACCCTGAAAATCATCTCCTTCATCAGTTCTCCGTCTGAAGCCGATACGTTGTCAACCCCTTTTGATTTCATGTCATACTCGTGCAGGATTCCGATGACCGACTTCACTTTGACCGGTGAATAGTTGTGTGCTGTGGTCTGGTAATCCTGCAAGAAGAAAGGATGGACAGCCAGGACAGATGCCGCATTATTCTTGGATTTATCACGAAGATGCTGATATAGAAGCACTTTGGAGAAGAAAGAGAAAAGGATAGGAATCAACTTAACCAGGGGATTCTCCCTGGGATTGGAGGCAAAATAGGAGATGATCTGGTTCGCTCTAAAGACATTCTTAGCCCCCAGGGCTTTTTGCAGTTCAAAGACATTGAAATCTTTGCTGATCCCAATGTATTTTTCCACAAGATGCTCATCAATTTCAGTGTTTTCAGGAATGTTGATGATCAGCTTTGTGATCTCGTTCGTGATTTTTGACAGATCAGTTCCCAAAAACTCGGTGAGCATAAAACTTGCCTTCAGAGAGATCGAATAGTTTCGTTTTTTTACGAAGGTTTCAATCCACCCCGGAATTTTGTTATCGTAGATCCGTGGTGATTCAAATAATACGCCCTGCTTGTCAACAGCTTTCGCCAGACTTTTCCGCTTGTCGACCTTGCTGTATTTGTGACAAATCACCAGTAACGTGGAGGACAACGGTTGTTGAACATAGGCTGTCAACGCCTCCAGGTCTTTTATCTCCTGCGCCTCTTTTATGATCAATACCTGGTAGTTAGCCATCATCGGATACCTTTTGGCATAACTAACGATCGTGGGTGCATCCACATCTTTGCCATAAAGAATCGTCTGATTAAATTCTTTCTCAGTATCGGTCAGGGTATGCCCTTCAATGTAATCGGAGATGACATCAATGTAATAGGATTCATCCCCATGCAACAGATAGACGGGATGGTAAATCTGGTTTTTAAGGTTCTGGATTAATTGATCGAAAGTCATGCTTGCCTATTTTTGATAATCGAAATAGAGGTGCTTTTCCGTTATGCAAAATTAACCGATTTGTCACATTTTTCCGTATGTTTGTTGAAGGTGTGCATGGAGGTACTGAATTTACCGGCTTTTGAGCCCCGAATCCGGAATGGAAAGGGACGATTTGACGAGATCTGGGATCCGTTACGGAAAAAATTTGTCGCCTTGACACCCGAAGAGTGGGTCCGGCAACATATCCTTAATTTTCTGACTCAACACCGGGGCTATCCTTCATCCCTGATCCGGGTTGAGGCAGCCCTTACCTACAACCGGATGAAGAAGCGTAGCGATGTGGTTGCCTACAGCTCACAAGGTAATCCTCTCCTTCTGGTGGAATGTAAAGCCCCTCAGGTGGAGCTTAACCAAAGCGTATTTGATCAGGTTGCAATGTACAACGTCACATTCTCGGGCCGGTGCCTTTTAGTTACAAATGGAATGAAACATCTGGCTTGCGAAATAGACCATCAGAACAAAAAATGGAAGTTTCTTCCGGATATTCCTCACTATTCCGATATTTGCACGTTGAATCATGAGCTCCCCTGAACATATACTACCGGCTGTGAACCGGATTGATTCTCTCTTCAAAGAGTCGGACCTGGAGAATTATTACCTCTCGGTTCAGATCGGAGAAAAGAGTTTTTCATACTGCATCCTGGATAGTATATCCAATAAATACATTGGTGTCGGGGAGTTGAGGCTGCCTCTCACCAAAGGCCCTGATGAGCAGGAGATCATACTGCCTTTCGAATCCTTTTTTGCCAAAGTGGTGGCATCAGTACCCTTACTAAGAAAGAGGTTTAAGTCGAGCAAAGTTATCTGGGAAGGAACTAAATATACCTTTGTGCCGGAGCATCTTTTCGAAGAGAGGGAACAACAGAATATCCTTTCATTAAATATTCCACTTGATCCGAAAGATAGTGTCGGACATGACAGGCTTGCCGATTTTAGCATTGCAAATGTACATGCGATCCCCGGGAAAGCGAAAGAGATCCTGACCCGAACGTTCGGTGTTGATCAAGTTCCTCATCTTTCCAGTGTCCTTGTGGCAAGTATCTATCAGAACTACCGCGAACAACTGATCCGCCCAAAAGTATTTCTGCATATCAGGGAGCACCGTTTCGATCTGGTTGTTATGGATCAATTCAAATTGTACTATTGCAACACCTTTGATTTTCGCCAGCCGGAAGACCTTGTATATTTCACCATATTCGCCATGGAGCAACTCGGGTTCAGTCAGGACCAGGCTGAGGTTGTGCTGATGGGCCGGATAACCCGGAATACACAGATATATACTCTGATCTTCAAATACCTTCGTCGCGTGGAGTTTGCAAAAAGAAATCCGGGGTATGAATACAGTTTCGTATTCAATGAGATTCCGCAACATGCCTACTATCCTTTGCTAAACCTGAACCAATGCGGATTATAAGCGGTCAACACAAAGGTCGAAGAATAAATCCACCGGCCAGTCTTCCCGTCAGACCTACTACCGATTATGCCAAAGAGGGTTTATTTAACGTATTGAATAACCTGATAGATTTTTCTGAAACCAGTGTCCTGGATCTATTCTCAGGTACCGGTAATATTGCTTTCGAGTTTTCTTCGAGGGGATCACCCACCGTACTTGCCGTTGATATTGAACGGCGCTGTGTCGAATTCATTAATCAAACTGCAGAAAAATTCAAACTGGAAGGTTTCAGGGCTATCCGGATGAATGTAATGGTATTGCTGAAGAAGAAAGCATGGGATAGTGTGGATCTGGTCTTTGCTGATCCTCCCTTTGGAATGGATGGAATTGAGAAGTTGCCTGACCTGATCCGCTCTTCAGGAATTGTAAAACCCACAGGGATCTTCATCCTGGAGCATTCTGAGAAGTATGATTTTTCAGATGATCCTTCATTTGATCAATTGAGGGAGTATGGGAAGGTCCAGTTCAGTTTTTTCAGTGGAATGCAGAATGAGCAGGAAGTTCAGTATTCATCCTCATGAAAAAAGAAATCGTCTTTGGTGGGATAATCAGGCCAGATGTCTTCTATCCGCTCGTAGGTCTCTCCTTCGTCCTCAATCTCTTTAAGGTTCTCAATTACTTCTTGCGGGGCTCCGGTCCTGATGGACCAGTCGATGAGTTCATCTTTGGTAGCAGGCCAGGGAGCATCTTCCAATTTTGAAGCTAGTTCTAATGTCCAGTACATATGGTCTGCTTTGGATTTTTTGCAAAAGTATAAAAAAATAAATCAAAAAGTCAAGGCAAATTTTCACCTCATCGTTTTCGGGGCCAGGTAATCTCTTCAGAATTGAACTCTTTTCCCAACATTCGGGCCAGAACGAAGAGGTAATCTGATAACCGATTCAGATAGCGAATGATAACAGGTGATACGGAAGATTCTCTATGTAAGCGTATTACCGTCCGTTCTGCACGCCGGCAAACAGTTCTTGCAACATGGCATCTTGAAACATGAGGATCTCCTCCAGGAAGTATAAAAGAATTCAGAGGAGGTAACTCAGAAGTCATTTGATCAATCTCTTTTTCCAGAATGAGGATCTCCTCTTCATCCAATTCAGGCAAACCTTCGGCTTTTTTTTCAGGATCTACAGCTATATGGGCTTCGGCAGTAAAGAGATTCTCCTGAATCCGGAGGAGGATCTCACGATAGTGTGCCGGTTCCAGGTGATCCCTGAGAACGCCGATAAACGAATTCAGCTCATCCAGCGTCCCATAGGCTTCCACCCGGTTGTGACTTTTTGAAACCCGTGTCCCGTTCAGGAGAGAGGTCTCACCCAGATCACCGCCTTTTGTATAAATTTTTACCATGAATTTGCAAAATTTACTTTTTGAGGCGTTTTGGCCCGGCATTCATAATGTCTTCAGGACATCCATCTGTAAACATCTTGAAGTTTTCAATGTAGCGGGAAGCCAGTGCATCATATTTCATCCAGTACTCTTTTTTATTTCCCCACGCATTTTCCGGATCCAGAACATCTTCAGGAACATTCGGGCAGGTTACGGGAATATCAAAGTTAAACAGTTTATCCTTTCTGAATTCAACATTATCGAGTTCTCCATCGAGCACAGCATTGAGCATATTACGTGTATGGCGGATACTGATCCGTTTGCCTACACCAAATTTACCTCCCACCCAACCAGTATTCACAAGCCACACTTTTGCTCCATGTTTTTCGATCTTCTTTCGTAACAAATCTGCATACAGATATGGGTGGTGAACCATGAAGGGAGCCCCGAAACAGGCACTGAAAGCGATTTCAGGTTCAATGCCCAGCCCCAGTTCGGTACCGGCAATTTTCGATGTATATCCGCTGATAAAATGATAAATGGCCTGGTTCATATCCAGCCGCGAAATAGGAGGCAATACCCCCTGGGCATCACAGGTGAGGAAGATGACATTTTTCGGATGAGCCTTGACCATCTTTTCCGGGATAGAGTTGGGGATAAAATCCATCGGATAAGATGCCCTGGAGTTTTCCGTAATCTGTTCATCATCCAGATCTATCCTTCGTGAAGGATGGTCAAAAACCACATTCTCAAGGATGGTTCCAAACCGTTGGGTACAAGCATAGATTTCCGGTTCATTCTCTGCAGAGAGACGGATCACTTTGGCATAACAGCCTCCTTCATAATTGAAGACACTCTCATCGCTCCAACCGTGTTCATCGTCACCTATCAGTTTTCTGTTTGGATCGGCTGAGAGTGTGGTCTTCCCTGTTCCACTTAACCCAAAAAAGAGAGCAACATCATTTTTCTTGCCAACATTTGCCGAACAATGCATCGACATGATCTCCTGTATTGGCATCAGGAAATTCATGATGGTGAATATCGACTTTTTGATCTCACCCCCGTATTGGGTGTTGGCTACTATAGCCAGCCGCTTGGAGAAATCAATAACGATAGCTGTTTCACTGTTTGTGCCGTCGATCCTGGGATCCAGTTTGAAAGAGGGTGAGGCGATCACAGTAAAGTTGGGAATATGCGTTTTATGCTGTTCCAGCGTTTTTAAGGTCAGGAACATGTTCCTTGCAAACAGACTCTGCCAGGCCGTATCGGTGATGATCCGGATAGGCATCTGGTAATCGGGATCAGCTCCCACGTAGACATCCTGAACAAATAGCTCTTCACCCTGCAGAAAGGCTTGTAACCGGCTGAATATCCCGTCAAATTTCTCAGGAGTCATCGGACGGTTGTTTTTCCCCCAGTCAATCTTATCTTCGGTGGTGGATTCCTTGACAAAGTACTTTTCGTTTGCAGCCCTGGCGGTCCATTTTCCTGTATGTACAAGAAGGGGTCCTCCGTTTACAATCTTGCCTTCATTCCTGAAAACAGCCTCTTCATACAGGGCAGGTTCAGGGAGATTCCAGTATACCCTGTCGAGATGGACCAAACCATGATTTTGTAAACCATAAACACTTTTCAGGTCGGTAGCCTGCTTTTGCGCAGGAGTTTCAAATTTCAGATATTTTGACATAGGTCTTGTTTTTTTTCAGTGGTTACAATTATTGCCAATCGCGGGTTAGTTTCCGTTCACCGATATACAACTCATTGGGGGAGTTGGGATCAAGGGCCCATTTGATTCGCTCAATTCCCTGGGTGATGTCTTTGATGGAGCCACACGTAGAAAGCCTTAGGTACCCGTCTAACCCAAACTCAACTCCCGGAACAGTAATCACCCGTACTTTATCCAGTAGGAAGAGGGCCAGCTGAGTAGAATTCTTATTGTAGTTACTGAAGTCGACAAAACAGTAAAATGCGCCATCCGGTTTGGTAGCCCTGATTCCGGTAAATGCATTCAGCTGTTCCATCATGACGTTGGTGTTATTTTCAAGGGTGGTGCGAAGGCTCTCAACACTCGACTGGATGCCATTAATGGCTCCAACAGCAGCAACCTGGAGGATAACTGAAGGACCTGAAGTTTGGTGACTCTGAATATTGGTCATTATTTCTATCAGCTTTCGGTTGGCAACGGTCCATCCAATACGGAATCCTGTCATTGCATATTGCTTGGAAACTCCATTGATCAAAATGAGTTTAGATTCATCGATACTGCTTTTGAGGTACTTGTAGCAGTTGGCCGGTTTACGTCCACCGAAGACCAGGCGGTTGTATATGTCATCCATGATCAGATAAATTCCTTTTTCCTCACAGAACTCCACAATACTTTTGATGAATTCATCAGAATAAACCACACCGGTAGGATTATTCGGACTGTTGATGATAATGGCTTTTGTGTAGGATCCGCATACACGCTCAATGTCTTGAAGACTGGGATAAAAGGATCCATCTTCGGGATACACCGGGACAGGCACGGCTCCACAGAGCTTCACCATTTCCGGATAACTTACCCAATAAGGGACAGGGAATACGACCTCATCCTGAGGATTCAGGATGGCTTGCAAAGCAACCATTATTGACTGTTTGGCACCACCTGAGGCAATGACGTTCTCAGGAGCAACCACACGGCCGTAATGATCTACTGTGTAGCGGATAATTGCCTGTTTCAAAGCGGGGATTCCATCAGCCGGTGTATAACGGATATCACCAGTGTTCAGAATACTTGCAGCGGCTGTGATAGCATCTAAAGGAGCCTTGCTTTTCGGTTCGCCAATTCCTAAATGAATGATTGGCTCCCCTTTGGCTCTGAGAATGGCAGCTGTTTCGTTAAGTTTTAGTGTGACAGATTCCGCAATTGATCTTCCGATAATACTGAAACTCATAATCTTTAATCTTTAAAAGTGATAGTTACTCCAGAACAAACAGTTATCGTTTTTTTTGAAAGAGGGCAAAGATAGAGAAATTTTGTGAAATATTTAACGACAATAAGTTTTGTAGATTTGTAGTAAAAAAAAAACATGGATTCCTTAATCATTGAACTTATCAGGATATTCCTCCAGGCATTGTTTTTTCTCGGTCTGGTTTTGATTGCTATCTGGTTCTATTTCAGAATCCGGCCAAAACCAACACAAGAATTAACCGTCGATCAATCAGCTGCAACGACCGGGAAAGAGGTTGTTCTCACCTTACGACTTCAGGCCTGTGAGAGACTGGTCCTTTTTCTCGAACGCATAACCCCTCACAACCTGATCCTGCGTGTTCATGGACCCGATATGACTGCAGCCCAGTTACAGGCATCCCTGATCAGGACAGTTCGGGAGGAATTTGAATACAATCTGTCGCAACAACTTTACATCAAGTCTCAAACCTGGGAGTTAATCCGGAGTGCTAAGGAGGAGACAATCAGGCAGATCAATATGGCAGGATCGAATCTGAAAGAGGGAGGTTCCTCAAGGGATCTGGCCGGTGCTCTTCTGCAACTCTCACTGAGCCAGGAGATATCTCCTGTGACGACTGCCATTGAAGCGGTGAAACAGGAGATCCGATAGATAATTCGTGAGTCAAATGGAAGAAAAATCTCTAAATTTGCGAAAACAAAATTCCACTTGTATGAAGAAAATCGTTGCCAAACTTTTTCTTGTCCTCTTTGCATCCGGGTTGCTTTTTTCCATCACCTCATGTGAGAAGTGTAAAGAATGCATAGCTTATGAGCCCGGCACAAATCTGGTTTACTATTACGAGTCTCAGTGCTATTCAGGCTCCGGCGCATCCAGCAAGATAAACGATTGGGAGGCTAAATTCAGGGCTGATAACGCAGGGTATTATGTCATCTGCACAATAAAAAGTAACCCTTAAGGATCCTTATTTCACCAGTTGTCTGGCTTTTTCCAGCAGTAAGGGAATTCCGGCAGGGGATTTACCCCCGGCTGTGGCGATATGTGGCTGACCACCACCTCCACCCTGGATCTCTTTGGCCAGTTCCCGGATAATTTGTCCGGCGTTCAGGTTCTTTTGCTTGATTAGTGCATCTGAAATAGCTACCACAAGATTGGCCTTGCCATCTGATTCGGATGCAAGGACAAGGAAAAGATCTGAAATCTCATTGCGGAGTTCGAAAGCAACTCCTTTCATACTCTCCATATCCATATCTGTCCTGGCTGCCAGGAAGCTGTATTCATCACTTTTTTCAATCAGCTTTTTCAGATCTTCCTTGATCTGAACCTGCATCAGTTTTCCATATTCACCGGCTGCTTTTTTCAGTTGTTGATTCTCTTCCTGAAGATGCCGGATCCCATGCATCAAATCCCTTGGATTCTTCAAGGCATCACGCACCTGATCCAGAAGTTGTTCTTTCTCATACATATAATCTTCTGCACCGGCGCCGGTCAATGCCTCAATCCTGCGAATCCCGGCAGCAATGGCCCCCTCGGAGATTATCCGGAAAAGTCCTATCTGCCCGGTGGCGGTTACATGTGTACCCCCACACAATTCTGTAGAAAAATCATCCCCAAACCGGATCACCCTTACCTCATTACCGTATTTCTCTCCAAACAGGGCGATCGCTCCCATCTCCCTTGCCTCCGACATGGGGACAGTCCTCTTTTCCAGTTGAGGTATGTTTTCACGGATTATGGAATTGACTGTCTTTTCAACATTTTCAATCTCTTCCTGCGTCATTTTGGAGAAGTGCGTAAAATCAAAACGAAGCCGGGTTTCATCCACCAGGGAGCCTTTTTGCTCTACATGTGTTCCCAGTACCTTTCTCAAGGCTGCATGCATCAAGTGTGTAGCAGTGTGGTTGTTGGCAGTCAGCAATCGTTTGCCCGTATCCACTTCTGCTATAACCGGGCCATGCGGGTCGGAGAAAATCCGGGTGGTTATATGGATAATCTGTTCATGTTCCCTGACCGTATCAATTACCTCTAACTTTTCAATCCCTGTCTCTTCACCTCCTTTTTTCAACCATCCTTTATCACCTGCCTGTCCGCCCGATTCTGCATAAAACGGTGTAGTCTGAAGAACGATCTGGAATCGTTCGCCCGTTTTTCCCGTAACCTTCCGGTACCGGGTAATGACAGTCTCTGCAGTCAGTGTATCATAGCCAACAAAATCTGAAATACCGGCATCCTCCTTCAGCACAATCCAGTCTGAGGTATCCAGGGAAGCTGCCTTCCGGGATCTCTCTTTCTGTTTCTTCATCCCATCCCGGAACCCATCCATATCCACCGACCATCCGATCTCCCGGGCCATCAGTTCGGTCAGGTCGATTGGGAAGCCGTAAGTGTCATAGAGCTCAAATGCAAAGGTGCCGTCAATAACCCCTGATGCCTGATGCCTGATGCCTGATGCCTGATCCTGTTGCCACGTCGCTTCGCTCCTCGCAATGACACTGTTGTTGGATCCAGGTTGAGGAGTGCTTTTTCGTCCCTCGTCCTTTGTCCCTCGTCCCTCGTGGGGTGAGTTAACATACTGCTGAAACTTTTGTATCCCTTGCTCCAGTGTCCTGAGGAATGAAATCTCCTCTTCCCGGATGACATTTTCGATGAGTTGTTGCTGTGAGATCAGCTCAGGGAAGAACGTTCCCATCTGATCTGTAAGAATGGGCACTAATTTACAGATGAACGGTTCCCGGAAGTTCAGAAAAACATATCCGTAACGAACAGCCCGGCGCAGGATCCGTCTAATCACATAGCCTGCTTTGACATTGGATGGCAGTTGCCCGTCGGCAATGGCAAAAGCGATTGCTCGGAGGTGATCTGCCACTACGCGCATGGCAACGTCAGCTTTAGGATCTGAGCCATAATCGATCTCTGACAGGGCTGCCAGTGCTCTGATAAGTGGCTGAAATACATCCGTATCATAATTGGAAACCTTGTCCTGCAACACCATGCAAAGTCGTTCAAAACCCATGCCGGTGTCAACATGCCTGGCTGGCAGAGGAATTAACTTGCCATCGGACAGTCTGTTAAATTCAATGAAAACCAGGTTCCAGATCTCTATAACCAGTGGATTGCCGGTATTCACCAGTTCACGGCCCGAAATTACCTTACGTTCGTCATCAGGTCTCAGGTCGATATGGATTTCGGAGCATGGCCCGCATGGCCCGGTATCCCCCATCTCCCAGAAATTATCTTGTTTAGTTCCGAAAAGGATTTGCTCATCGGAGACAAGCTCTTTCCAATATGCCATGGATTCTGAATCCACAGCCAGGGCATCGGTCAGATCTCCCTCAAAAACGGTTACATATAACCGCTTTTTATCAATTTGATAAACTTCAGTAAGAAGCTCCCATGCCCATTCTATGGCCTCTTTTTTAAAGTAATCTCCAAATGACCAGTTACCCAGCATCTCAAACATGGTGTGGTGATATGTATCATGCCCCACCTCTTCAAGGTCGTTATGTTTGCCCGAAACCCGCAGGCATTTCTGGGTATCTGCGATCCGTTTGACAGCAGCATCTTTATTCCCCAGGAAAATATCCTTGAACTGGTTCATGCCTGCATTGGTGAACATCAGGGTTGGATCATTCTTGATCACCATGGGTGCACTGGGAACAAGTTGATGTTTCTTGGATGTGAAAAAATCAAGAAATGTTTGTCGTACGCTGGAGGAGTCCATTCAACTATAAGATTAGCAAAGAATTAACACATGTTAACAAAAAACCGACCGGAAAACAATCAACAAAGTTAATTATTTACTTAATTTTGCTCATGTTAACCCCTCTGTTTTGATTGATTCTTCACACGTTTGCCAATGAGCAAGATTAAATACCGTTTCAATAAACACTCGTTGACATTTGACAAGGTTCAGACTACCCTGAAAAAGCGGCTGTTGTTTTTCCTGTCACATGTCAGCACTGGAGTTGTTTTTGCTACTGTTATCCTTGTGCTGGTTTATAATTTTGTGGATTCACCGAAGGAAAAAGCTCAGAAAAGGGAGCTAGCACAGTTGCAGTTGCAATATGATATCCTGAACAGCCAGCTTGGAAAATTCACAATGGTGTTAAAGGATCTGCAGGAGAGAGACGACAACATCTACCGTGTGATCTTTGAATCGGAACCAATTCCTTCATCTATCCGTGAAGCAGGCATCGGCGGGATCGACAGGTATGAAAAACTTAAAGGGTACACAAATTCCGAAATTATCATCGAGGCGAATCAAAAGATGGATAAGATCATGGGGCAGTTGTATGTACAGTCCAAATCGCTGGATGATGTCTTTGCGATGGCTAAAAATAATGAGCATATGCTGGCCAGTATCCCGGCTATTCAACCTGTCAGCAACAAAGATCTGAAACGGATTGCATCCTATTTCGGATATCGGATGGATCCTTTTTACAAGGTGAAGAAATTTCATGAGGGTGTCGACTTTACGGCTCCTACCGGAACCGAGATCTATGCCTCTGGTAGTGGAGTGGTGACAAAAGCTGGCCGGAATTTCGGCGGATATGGAAACCAGGTAATTATTGACCATGGATTTTCCTATACTACCCTTTATGCTCATATGTCGAAGATCCTGGTGCGGAAAGGCGAGAAAGTCAAGCGAGGGCAGGTGATCGGACATGTTGGAAATACGGGAAAATCAACAGCTCCCCACCTGCATTACGAGATTCGTAAAAACGACCGGGCGGTTAATCCGATCTATTTTTTCTACAATGATATTTCGCCTGAACAATTTGCGCTGATGCTTGAGCTTTCGGCACGACCATCACAATCCATGGATTAATTAAACTGTTAATCCTATGCTGACAATCCGGAAACGCATCGAAAAACTGTACTACTCCATCGGCGAAGTGGCTGAACTTTTCGACGTGAATGCTTCACTGATCCGGTTTTGGGAAAAGGAGTTCAGCATTCTAAAGCCCAGGAAGAACAAGAAGGGAAACAGGGTATACACCAAAGAGGATCTGGAGCAACTCAGGATTATTTATCATCTCGTGAAGGAACGCGGTTACACACTGCAGGGAGCCAAAGAGAAGATCCGTCAGAACCGCGACGACGTGGCCAGGAGTGTAGAGATTACAGATACACTGGTGCACATCAAAGAGTTCCTGCTGGAACTGAAGAAAGAACTTTAGCAATTTTGAATCACTCTTTTTTTCAATCCGTATATGATGTGGTCAGACTGATCCCATGCGGCCGGGTGACCTCTTATGGAGCTATTGCCGAATACCTTGGCTCCCGGGGATCAGCACGTATGGTAGGTTGGGCTATGAACGCTTCACACACAGAAGTGGTCAATCTGCCTGCTCACCGGGTTGTAAACCGCATCGGTATGCTGACCGGAAAACGACATTTTGGCGCACAAGGCATCATGGAACAGTTGTTGAACAACGAAGGAATTGAGATCGTAGATGATCAGATTGTCAACTTCGAGAAACATTTCTGGAATCCCATTACAGAATTACGAATTACAAATGACCCCCAAACCCCCTAAAGGGGGCTTACTCTGCTTCGCAGTTATATCCTCCTAAAGGGAGGAGTAAGTCCCCTTCAGGGGATTAAGGGGTAAAGAAAAAACATATATGAAAACCACCAAAGAAAATATACTCTCTGCACTGAAACATGTCATGGATCCGGATCTCGGGAAGGACCTTGTGACGTTGAATATGATTGAAGAAATTGAAATCGATGGCAAAAAGGTCTCTTTCAAACTAGTCCTGACAACACCGGCCTGTCCGTTTAAGAATGAGCTGAAGCAAGCCTGTATTGATGAAATTCACCGCCATGTGGGCAGTGATATTGAGGTTGCCGTGGAACTCTCATCAACCGTTACAAGCAGGAGAAAAGAGAGCGATGCGATGCTGAAGAATGTAAAGAACATCATTGCTGTTGGGTCCGGTAAAGGGGGTGTCGGAAAATCTACCGTAGCTGTCAATCTGGCGGTAGCCCTGGCAAGGTCAGGAGCAAAGGTCGGATTGATCGATGCCGATATTTACGGACCCTCCATACCAATGATGTTCGGACTGACAAACCATCACCCTCAGGGCGATGAACAGGATGGGAAGATGGTTATCCAGCCAGTTGAGAAATTCGGAGTGAAACTCATCTCCATCGGTTTTTTTGTCGACCAGTCGAAAGCTCTTATCTGGAGGGGTCCCATGGCCTCCACGGCACTGCGCCAACTCTTTACCGATGTGGAGTGGGGTGAACTGGATTACATGGTAATAGACCTTCCTCCGGGAACGGGAGATATTCCGTTGACCCTGATCCAGGATTTCCCGGTGACGGGATCAGTTATTGTATCTACTCCCCAGAAACTTGCACTGGCGGATGTAAGAAAAGCAGCTGATATGTTCCGCAATGATAAGATCTCAATTCCTATCCTTGGCATGGTGGAGAATATGTCATACTTTATCCCTCCGGATGATCCGGATAAGAAATATTACATTTTCGGACAGGGAGGAGGCAAAAAGTTCGCCGAGGAGCTCAGTATTCCTTTGCTCGGAGAGATTCCAATTGTTCCTGAGATCACCGAATCGGGGGATTCAGGTATTCCTGTCGCCTCCGATCCAAACCTGCCTGTTACCTCTGCTTTCGATAAACTTGCTGAGCAGGTAGCCCAGCAGATAGCAATCAGTAATGCAATCCGGGAAAC
>ERZ889078.495-NODE-495-length-35635-cov-8.212170_pt1 | contig 35635 bp, 32 predicted proteins | sample MGYA00521266_ERZ889078 | MGnify/ENA primary metagenome ERZ889078 (study PRJEB32303, sample SAMEA104408618) | aquatic metagenome | biome: Brackish water; feature: Pelagic; material: water | place: Baltic Sea | collected 2014-06-16T06:34:00 | depth 76,534 m ...
CGAAGGCGAAGACGAAGGCAGCGTCGAAAACGAAGAAGAAATAGCCACTTCAGGTCGGGAGAAGCTGTCATGTCGGATGTCATCGAGAACTTCGCGGTTGTGCTCCGTTTTGCGGCCGACCGGCGGCTCACCGACGTCCACTTCAAAGCGGGTCAGCGGCCGCTGTATCGACGCGCTGGTCGCCTGATTTCGCGGCGTGAGGAGGCGACGTTCGACGAGGCCGCGCTGACCGAGATCGCAGGTCACCTGTTCAGCGGCGAGCAGGCGCAGGCCTTCAACGCGGGCGCCGAGATCACGACGCCCTATGGCTTGGTAGGCGCCGGGCGCTTTCGCGTGCATGTGTTCCGCCAGCGCGGCACGATCAGCTTCGCCGTTCGCGTGCTGCCACCGCGCGCGACGACGATCCGCGAGCTGCATCTCCCTCAAGCGGTGAGCAGCCTGGTCGTCGCGGAGAGCGGCCTGGTGCTCGTCACCGGTGGCAGCGGCCAGGGTCGATCGGCGTCGCTCGCCGCGATGATCGACGCCGTCAACACGGCCACACAGTTCACGCGGCACGTGGTGACTGTGGAGTCCCCCGTCGAAGTGCTGTTCGAAGACAAGCTCGCCTGGGTCAGCCAGCGTGAGGTTGGGGTCGACTGCAACGACTACATCGCCGGAATTGAGGGCGCGTTGCAGCAAGACGCGGACATCATCGTCATCGATCAGGTCGCGGACCAGCATGTGTGGGACGCCACCTTGCGGGCCGCCGAATCGGGCTGTTTGGTGATCGCGGCCGTGCGCGCCATGGACGTCGCCCAGATGTTTCGCTTCCTGCACGGCGTCATTGGCGGCGAGCGTCAGATGGCGTGGCGCATGCGCTTGGCGGGCGTGTTCCTGGGCGCGTTCTCCACGAACCTCATCCTCGCGGCGGACGGAAAGACGCGTTATCCGGCAGCGGAAGTGCTCATGGCCAACGACGTCGTCTACACGCTGCTGCGCGACGGCCACGACCCGGCGGCGCTCTACGACGTGATGCACCAGCACCAGCCCCAGGGCATGCAGACCATCGATCAGAGTTTGCACGACATGCTGAACGCCAACGTCATCACCGCCGAGATCGCCCTCCAGCACGCGATGCGACCCGCCGAGCTGCAGACGATGCGCACCACCGGTAAGCGTTACGACTCAGGGCTGTTCTAAGTCGCGGTGGGGCGCGCTTGACCGCAACCCACCGCCACCTACTCTGGCGATGTCTAGCTGCGTCGATCCCGACGCGCCTGAGGAGTACGAAGATGCAGACAGATCCCCGTCCAAGCTCAACCCCTTGGAGCCGCCCGCGCGGCGAGGCCAATATCCCCGTCGATCAGGTGCCTGGCACCCACGGACTCGGCGAGGTCAGCAACACCGAGCACGGCCAACGCAGCGCGATGGCCATGACGTTCATGAACCACGTCTTTGGCTGGATGTCGGCGGGGCTAGCCCTCTCCGGCGCCGTCGCATGGCTCGTGATGAACTCTGCGTCGGCCTACGCCGCGGTCTCGTCGTGGTATCTGCCGCTGGTGATCGGCGAGCTGGGGCTCGTCCTGTTCTTGAGCGCCCGCCTGCACAAGCTCAGCGCCACCACCGCGGCGGCGATGTTCCTGACGTACGCGGCGCTCAACGGCCTGACCCTTGGCGTCATCGTCTTCATGTACACGCAGACCTCGGTGGCGCGCGTGTTCTTCATCACATCAGGCACCTACGGGGCGATGGCGTTCATCGGCGCGACCACCAAGAAAGACCTCACTGGCATGGGCTCGTTCCTCATGATGGGCGTCATCGCGATCCTCATCGCCATGGTCGTCAACCTCTTCCTGGCCTCCTCCGCGCTCCACTGGGCCATCAGCGTCATCGGCGCGCTCGTGTTTGCCGGGCTGACCGCGTACGACGTGCAAAAGTTCAAAGCGGCTGGATACATGGGCTTCAAGACGTCGCGCGAGGCGAGCCAGATGGCCATTCGCGGCGCGCTCAACCTCTACCTCGACTTCATCAACATGTTCCTCTTCATGCTGCGCCTGTTCGGCGACCGCCGCTGAGCGACTGACCCCAGGGAAGCGGCGCCGTTGAGGCCCTAAAACCCGAGAGAATCGGACCAGAAGCGAGACAGCGTTCAGAGCTCGGGCCCGGTCCACGAACAGAGACGGCCGCTCTCCGAAGGGAGAGCGGCCGTCTTTCGTTCATCCAACCGCAGCAGCTGGCTGCGCTGCTAATGGCCCTTCTTCTTGTCGAAGCGCTTGCGCTCGTTGTGGTCGAGGTAGCGCTTGCGCAGCCGCATGCTCTGCGGAGTGACCTCAAGCAGCTCGTCGTCGTCAATGAACTCGAGGCAGGCCTCCAAGTTCATCTCTCTCGCCGGCACGAGGATGAGCTTCTCGTCTGCGCCCGACGAGCGGATGTTGGTCAGCTTCTTCGCCTTGCCGGGGTTGATGACGAGATCACTGTCGCGCGTGTGAATCCCGATGATCTGACCCTGGTAGATCTTCACGGCCGGGCCGACGAGCATCTGCCCGCGATCCTGCAAGTTGTAGAGGCTGTACGGTGTGGTCGTCGCCGACTCCAGGGCGATCAACACGCCGTTCTTGCGACGCTTGATGACGCCGCGCCAAGGTCCGTAGTGGCTGAAGTTGTGAAACACAACGCCGGTGCCGCGGGTGTCGGTCAAGAACTCGGAGCGGTAGCCAATCAGCCCGCGCGAGGGAACGATGAAGACCATGCGGGTCGTGCCGTCGCCGCTCACGCGCATGTCCTGCATCTCGCCGCCGCGTTTGGCGAGCTTGTCGATGACGGCACCTGAGAACTCGTCGGCGCACTCAGCGACGCAATCCTCGTAGGGCTCCATGATGCGCCCGGCCTCGTCTTTGCGGGTGATGACGCTCGGCGAACCGACCTGCAGCTCGAACCCCTCACGTCGCATGGCCTCGATCAGCACGGACAAGCTCATCGTGCCGCGGCCTTTCACCTGCAGCACTTCGGGGCGGTCCGTCTCGTCGACGACGATGCTGACGTTATGCTCCAGCTCACGATCGAGGCGCTGGCGGATGTTGCGGCTCGTGACGTACTTGCCCTCCTGCCCTGAGAACGGCGAGTCGTTGACGAGGAACTCCATGCTCAGGGTCGGCTCGTCGATCGGCACGGCCACCATGGGGTCGGGGTGGCCCTCAGCGCAGAGGGTCTCGCCAACTGTCACGTCGCCCACGCCTGCCAGCGCGACGACATCGCCTGCGATCGCGGTGTCGATGTCGACACGATTGGTGCCCAAGAAGCCCATCAGCTTGGTGACGCGGAAGTTCGACGTCGTGCCGTCGGCGCGGATCTGCGTCAGACGATCACCCTTGGTGATGCGGCCTCGGAAGACGCGGCCGATGGCGATACGACCGACAAAGTCGTCGCGATCGAGCGTGGCGACCTGAATCTGCAGCGGGCCCTCGATGTCGAACGTGCACTTCGGCACATGTGACGCGATGAGATCCATGAGCGGATCGAGCGTGTCCGACTCGCCGTCGGGATCCATCATCGCGTAGCCGTCGCGGCCGCAGGCGTAGATCACCGGGAACTCAAGCTGGTCTTCGGTGGCTTCGAGGTTCACGAAGAGGTCGAAGATGTCGTTGAGGACGCGGTCCAGATCCCGATCAGGCCGGTCGACTTTGTTGATCACGACGATCGGCTTGAGGCCCAGCGCGAGGCTCTTTCGCAGCACAAACCGCGTCTGCGGCATGGGGCCTTCGGCGGCGTCTACGAGCAGCAGCACGCAGTCGACCATACCGAGGATACGCTCGACCTCAGCGCCAAAGTCAGCGTGACCCGGGGTGTCGACGATGTTGATGATGTCGCCCTTGTAGTGCACCGCGGTGTTCTTCGAGAGGATCGTGATGCCGCGCTCGCGCTCCTGGTCGTTGCTGTCCATGACCCGCTCAAACGCGAGCCCACCACGGCCGACGGCGCCGCACTGCTTGAGAATCTCGTCGATAAGCGTGGTTTTGCCGTGGTCGACGTGGGCGATGATGCCGATGTTTCTAACGCGCTGCATGAGCGGAACCCCTTCAGGGCGGCGACAACGCCGCGCAGGTGGTTGGAACGTGAAAATGTATGCGAAGTGTTCGCTAGGGCTCAGGTGGCCCGGTCGTATGGGTGAGCCCGTCCCCCCCCCAGCAATGACGCGGGCGAGAAGCGAGACCGGCACGGAGCCATTGTGGCGAGAGGTTGGGTGTGAGCAGGAGAAGCGGAGCGGCGAGCCGTGTCCACTGCGAACAGTCGGTCGCTTGTCTTGAGGGGCAGGCGACTCTTGAGGGCAGCCGCGCTAGTCTTCTTCAGCGCAGACGCATTGCCGTGGGAGACGCCGCCGATGGTCTCGACAACGCTCCCGAGATACCCGGCACTGGCCAATCAAGGCGGCGACCTCCGGGTATGCGCGGCTGTAAGCGCATAAGTCTTCCGACAAACTGCAACTTTCGGTGCTGCGTGCACACATCTCGTGGCAAAAATCCAACGCATCGTCTTTCGAGGCGACGGAGCTGATTTGGTAGCCCAGCTGGAGTTGGCGACTCGTGGCGACCTGGATTGCGGTGCGATCCTTTTCGTCGACGCCGAGCAGCCCATCGATGCGGGTATCCGGCGCGCTACAGCCAAACACAGCGACGAGGCTGAGGAGCGAAATGGCTGCGGTGATCAAGAATCGGCTCATAAGTTGGGTCGCGCGGACGCGTCTCCTGCATAGCTGGCGGGTGCGTCTACCCGCAAGTGCCGACAGTGTAAAGCGCACATGGTGCCTGCGCAAGTCGCGGTTGCGCCGACCGCGCGCGTCGGACGGCGTCGTTGCACAACCTAGCCACGCGACTAGCCACGCGACCGCAAGTCACGCGCTGCGCTGCGGGTGCAGGCTAGACAGCGGGCGCAGGATGCACCCAGACTCCACGCCGTGGCCCACCTGGCGCGCTCCTCTTCTCCCGGAATATGCACTGATGTCTGCCACGCTGGTCGAGATCTTCGAGCGCACCACGGCGCGCCAAGCCGGGCGTGGGATGCTTCGCAGTCGCCCCGCAGAGACGTGGCAGCGCGAGACCGGCAGCGAGTGGCGGGCTTGCGCGCGGTCCTGGGCGCGCGGTCTCATGGCGGCGGGGTTGCAGATGGGCGAGCGCGTCATGGTGCTCGCCGACACGTCGCCGGAGTGGTGCAAAGTCGAGGCGGCGATCCTGCTGGCGGGCGGCGTCGTTGTTCCGGTCTACACGAGCCATCTCTGCGACGACATCGCGTGGGTGGCCAATGACTGTGACGCGCGCTTCATCGTCGCCCACTGCCCGTTTCAGGTCGAGAAGCTGTTGCGCGTGCGGGAGCGCTTCACCGCGGTCAAACGTGCGTTCTATTTCCACCACACCGGCCGCCGCGAGCACCCCGATCGGGACGGACGACGCGTGCTGACGATGGACGCCATCTTGCCGCCATCCGAGGCCTGGATCGTCGACATCAGCGAGCTGGCGACCGCCTGTGCGACCGTAGAGGAGGCGGATTTACAGGCTCGCAGCGCGGCGTTGACCCCTGAGTCGCCGTGCACGTTCGTCTACACGTCTGGCACAACCGGGCGGCCGAAGGGCGTCGTGTTGACCCACGGCGCGTTTGTCGCGGAGATCGCCGCGGTCACGGGCGCCCTCGCCATTGGCGAGCGTGACTCCGTGCTGCTCGGGCTGCCGCTCGCGCACATTTTGGCGCGCGTCGTCGCCTGGGTCGCCATCGATTCGGGCGCTGAGCTCATCTTTCCGCGCGGTCACACGACGTTGGTGGACGACGTTCGCGAGACCCAACCGACGATCATCCCGGCGGTTCCGCAGCTGCTCGAGGACCTACAGGCGACCGTGATCGCGGAGGCGATGAGCGGCGGCCGGCTGCAGCGGCGCGCCTTTGAGACCGCGGTCGGCATCGGTCTCGAGGTGAGCCAGCTCCGGCAGCAAGGCCAAGAGCCGGCGGGGCTGCTGGCGGCGAGATACACCGTCGCGCGCAAGCTCGTGCTCGACAAGCTTCCGCAACAGCTCGGCGGGCGGGTGCGGTTTCTGATCAGCGGCGGCGCGCCGCTCAGCGTCGAGCTGGCCGAGTGGCTGCACGCCTTTGGCTTGCTCGTGCTGGAGGGCTACGGCCTCACGGAGACCTGCGCTGCGGTGACGGTCAATCGCATCGACCGCTACAAGTTCGGGACGGTTGGGCTGCCGCTCAATGGCGTTGAGATCGCGCTGGCGGAAGACGGCGAGGTGCTGGTGCGCAGCCCCGGCAACATGAGCCACTACCACGAGCGGCCGGCGGAGACGAAAGCGACCCTCGACGACGACGGCTGGCTGCACACGGGCGACATCGGCGAGCTCGACGGCGACGGGTTTCTGCACATCACCGATCGCAAGAAGGACATCATCGTCACCGCTGGCGGCAAAAACATCGCGCCGCAGAACATCGAAGCCCATCTCAAGGGCGATCCGCTCATTGGGCAAGCGATGGTCTACGGCGATCGACGCCGCTTTCTGACCGCGCTGTTGACGCTCGACGAGGCGGAGCTGCGGCGCTGGTGCGCAGCGCTGTCGGTGCCCTACACGACCTACGCCGAGATCTGCCAGCGCCCCGACGTCTATCGCCAGGTGGAGGCCGTCATCGACGAGCGAAATCGCCGCTTGGCGAGCTATGAGACGATCCGGAAATTCGCGGTGCTGGATCGCCATTTTGCGCTCAGCGAGGGCGATCTCACGCCGACCGGCAAGATCCGCCGCAAACAGGTCACGCGGCGCTATCGTACGCTGCTAGACGCGTTCTACTCCGAGGCGTTCTAGCGGCCGAGTGACCTGATTTCTGCGTTTCATCTGTTGGAGTCCCCGTGATGCCTAGCTCTCCCAGCACGATCCCGAGCGCCATCCCAAGCACGCTCATCTGCCTGCCGACCTATGAAGAGGCCGGGAATCTGCCGCTGATGATCGAGGCGATCCATGCGGTGGTGCCGACAGCGCACATCCTCGTGATCGACGACAACAGCCCCGACGGCACGGGCGTAATCGCCGATGAGATCGCTGCGCAGGACGACCGCGTCTACGTGTTGCATCGCACCGCCAAAGAGGGGCTCGGCCGCGCCTACATCGCCGGCTTCAAGTGGGCCTTGGCGCGTGATTACGCCCTCATCTTCGAGATGGACTGCGATTTCTCCCATCAGCCTAAGTACCTAGTCGACTTCATCGCCAGCGCCCAATCCGCGGACGTGGTGCTCGGCTCGCGGTACATCCCTGGCGGCGGCACGCAGGATTGGAGCCCCTTCCGCAAGCTGATCTCGCGCAGCGGCAACGTCTACGCCCAAGCGATGTTGGGGCTGCCCTACAAAGATCTGACCGGTGGCTTCAAGTGCTTTCGCCGCGAGGTGCTCGAAGCGCTGCCGCTCGATGACATTTTTGGTGGCGGCTACGTCTTTCAGATCGAGCTGACGTATCGCAGCGTCAAGCTCGGTTTCCGAGTCGCGGAGGTGCCCATCATCTTTCCAGATCGCGTGCGGGGCGAGTCAAAAATGGACAAGTCGATCGTCCTAGAGGCGGTCCGCAACGTGTGGAAACTGCGGCTGCGGGTCCACTAATCCGCCGCTTTTGCGGGTCTGCAGGGCGTGGGTCCGACGGGACGCGCCAGAATGTGGTTGGCTCTCGCGAGGCAAGGCCCTATGCTCCCGGCCGACTGCATTTTGGGGCCGTGCTACGGTTCCGAGACGGACGTCTCACCCGCGACAAGGTGGCGGCCGGCGACACGAACACACCGGCGACGGGCCTGCTCCGACGACGGACTTCTTCCGAACATGCGCCGGCTCAGCCGGCGCCAGAACAGCGAGAATTCACACCCATGGACATCAACGCACTCCTTGGCAAAGGCAGCGAATTCGAGGGGAAACTCACCTTCGAAGGGACGGTTCGCATCGACGGCCGCTTCACCGGCGAGATCTTCAGTGACGGCCACCTCGTCATCGGTGATGGCGCGCAGGTGCAGGCCGAGATCCGCGTCGCCAACGTGACGGTGTACGGCGCGGTCACCGGCAACATCCACGCCGCTGAGAGCGTCGAGCTGCACGCGCCGGCCACCCTGCGTGGCAACATCATCTCGCCCGCGCTGCACATCGACAAAGGCGTGTTCTTCGAGGGCGCCTGCCAGATGTCGTCGCGCTCCCAGCCCGCCGCGCCCGCGCCGCGCCAGCAGGTCGTGGCCGCCCCCAAGGCGACGGTGCGCGAGAGCCAGCCGCTGCCGGCCCCGGTGACCCGCTCCAAGATCAGCGGTCTGTTCCAGGGCGACAGCGCTGGACGTCCGCCGGATCTGAAGCACAACTTCTAGTCCGAGAGGCTCGCCATGACCCGCCACTTCCTCAGCGTCGCCGATCTCACCCCGGCGAAGGCGCGTGAGCTGCTCACGCTCGCGCACGACATCAAGGTGCATCCCGAAGCGTATCGCCAGGCGCTGTCGGGCCAAACGCTGGGTATGATCTTCCAAAAGAGCTCGACCCGCACGCGTGTCAGCTTCGAGGTGGGCATGTACCAGCTCGGTGGCCACGCGCTGTTTCTGTCGTCGCAGGACATTCAGATCGGACGCGGCGAGACGATCGCCGACACAGCGCAAGTGCTCAGCCGCTACCTCGACGCGATCATGGCGCGGGTGTTTGGCCACGACATTCTGGAAGATCTCGCCGCGCACGGCTCCATTCCGGTGGTCAACGGCCTGAGCGACCTACTGCACCCCTGCCAGACGATGGCGGACGCGCTCACGCTGGCCGAAACTTGGTCCCCAGCCGGCGGGTTTGACCCCAACGCCTTGGCCGGCAAAACCCTGGTGTACGTCGGCGACGGCAACAACATGGCGCACAGCCTGCTCTACACGGGCGCCGTCTTCGGGATGAACGTCACCGTCGTCGCGCCACGCGGCTACTGGCCCGATCTTGGGGTGATGGACCGCGCGCGCGCCATCGCTGCGGAGACCGGCGCGGTCCTGGCGGTCACGGACGACACGGTGGCTGGCGTGGTGGGTGCGGACTGCATCTACACCGACGTGTGGGCGTCCATGGGCCAAGAAGAAGAAGCGGCGCAGCGCCTCCGTGATTTTGCCGGTTTCCAGGTCGATTCGGCGATGATGGGCCGCGCAAATACGGGCGCGGTGTTCATGCACTGCTTGCCGGCGCACCGCGGCGAAGAGGTCAGCGCAGAGGTCTGCGACGGGCCGCAGTCGATCATCTTCGACGAAGCAGAGAATCGCTTGCACGCGCAGAAGGCCATCTTGGTCGACTTGATGCAGAAGCGCTGAGCTGTTGCGCCGTCGACCGACCCGCATATATCCAGCCCGGCTGGCGCTCGTCGCGCTGCTTGGGACCGTCGCGTTGACGACGGGCTGCGCGAAGCGGGTGACGCCCGCGGCTGGGGCGTCGAGTCAGAAGACCCAGGACGCCCAGAGTGCCCAGAAAGCCCAGAAAGCAGGGCTCGTAGCGCCACACGCTGGGACCACCGACGCCGTGATCGGCACGGTCGACGAGACGCCGATCCACCTGAGCTGGGTCCGGGCGCGCCTCGTCCAGGCTGAAGCCAACCTGGGCGACGCCGAAGGGACGGCGGCCGCGCTGCTCGCCGCGGCGGCGGATGTCGTCTGTTTGCGTGAGTTCGCCGTCCTCGACCTGACGCCCAACGCTGGCGAACGACCGCACGAGGCGGTGGACCGGTTGCTGGCCGGCACGTGGCCGGCGACCTCAGCCTGCCGGGTCGACCCGGCCGACCTGAAGCTCGCGTTCCTCGCCCAACCAAGCCGATGGCGGCACCCGACGGCGCTGACGCTCTGGGAAGCGCAGATCACGTGTTGCACCGACTGCACCAACGTCGAGCTGCATCAGTGCCAGACGCGCACCGCCGCCGCCGCCGTGGCGCTACGCGGCGCCCTCAGCGCAGCGCTTCCGCCCCCCCTAGCTGTGACCCGAACCACCCTCGCGGCCAGCCCCGCCCGTGCCCGCCACGTGCCCGCTTTCGAACGGGCGCTCGCCAAGGTGAGCGGCTCACAGGCCCCGACGCTGCTGCGCTACACCGCCTTCGCGCGCGAGGCTGCCTTTCAGAAGATGGCCTTCCGTCGCACAGATCCGGGCTTAGAGCGCGCCGCGATGGCGCTGCCCATCGGCGCGTTGACGCCACCCGTGCGCACCGCGGCGGGCTGGTCCGTGGCGATGGTGGTCGGCCACGAGCCGCCGTTGGCCGGTGGTCTTCGATCGCCCGAGACGCTGCGTGGGTTGCGGGCTGAGGTGTGCAAGACACAGGCGGCCGGCCAGCGGCGCGCCTATCGGGATCGGATGCTGGGCAAGGCCGTTCTGCAGTGGCACCGAGACGTGATTCGCGCCGAGTTTGGCGCCGCGGTAGACGCCGCCCTGCCGGAGCCGCCGCGGCGCGAACGACCGACGCTGCCGACGGACTGATGCTGCGCGAGCGAACGGCCGGGAGACGGCGGGCCGCTAGGCCACAAAGCGGCGGGCCGCTAGGCCACAAAGCGGCGCGCCGAGTAGGGCCCCGCGCTCTTGCCCTCCAACATCACCTCAGACAACACCTGCGCGACACGAAACGCTTGGCCGATGCCGTGCCCAGTAAACCCGCCGATGAAGTAGATCTGCGGCTGCCCCGGCAAGCTCCCGATCATAGGCAGCCCGTCCTGCGAAAAGCCCATGATCCCGGCCCACCGGTAGGCCACGCGGGTCTTCTCCAGGCGCTCGAAGTGCCGCCGCAGAAAGGCCTCCAACGCGACGTGAATCTCGGGGTTTGGCGTGTCGGCCACGCCCACCTCCGCGTCTTTGGCGAGCTGCCTGAAGCCACCGATCAACACGCGGCCGTCGGGCAGCTGACGGAAGTAGTCGAGCACATGATTGCAGTAACATGGCGCCGCCATCATGGGCGCCACGGGCTCGGTGACGAGGATCTGACCGCGGGTCGGGTAGATCTTGTCGGCAAACCACGGGTGCACCTCGCTCGAGTAGCCGTTGGTGGCGAGCACCACGAAGCTGGCACGAAACACGGCGCGCTGCGTGTGCACCCGAACACCGTCCGTCACGGACTCCAGGCGTCGCACCTCATGATGCGGATACACCGTTGCGCCGCTGAGCCGCGTGATGCCGCGCACCAACTTCACCGGGTGGCACTCGCCGTCATCATGAAAGAGCGCCCCGCCGAAAAACCCCCGGGCGCCCAGGTTGTCAGCGATGTGGGCCTCGTCGACAGTCGAGACCGCGATGCCCCGCGCCGCCATCAGCGCGGCCGATTCGTGCAGCTCCCGCAGCTCATGCTCACTACCGGCGAGGGAGTAGGTGCCCGCCTGGCGAAAGTCGCAGTCCACGCCACCTTCGCCGACGATCTGGTCCCGGATCAGCGCGAGGTTCTCTTGGCTGTGTTGCCAGAGCGTGTGGGCCAAGTCGGGGCCGAGGCGGCTGACTTGGCGGGTGTAGTGCTCGACGGATCCACACGTGACGAAACCAGCGTTGCGCCCGGAGGCGCCTGCGGCGACGTCACCCTTGTCAACGAGCGCGACGCGCATGCCCGACTCCCGCAGCCACCACGCGATGGACGCACCCGAGATGCCGGCGCCGATGATCAGCACGTCCACGTCAATGTCGTCACGGTCTGAGCCGTGTGCCACGTGGTTTTCGTCGAGCCAGACAGAGATGCTCATGGGGGTTCCTTGGTGCGTGCTGCGGTCAGCCGTCAGGCGTGTCTGCGGGGCCGGCGCTCGTGGGGACGTCGCCTAGCGAGAGGTACATCTCGACCGCGGTGCAGAGACACGGATAGCCATCGCGGACGCAGGTGTAGTCGACATCGATCCAGTAGTTGTCGATCTCAACGATCGGTCTAAACCCCAAGCGAGACAAGTAGCGAAAAGACGAGTTTCCCGGGGATTCCTTCCAACAATGGGTCACCACACCGCGCGCGCCAAGACGGCGCAGGCTGTCGAGCGCGGCGGTCGCCATGCGTGAACCGAGGCCCTGCCGCCGCACGGCGTCATCGACGAACGCGGTCTGAAAGTAGCCGCTGTCGGCGAGCGGCGCGGGCCACAGCTCCGGCGAGATCTTCTGGCCACGGCCGTGCTGCCAGGCGCCGGGCGGGAGACTGAACCGGAACCCGACGAGGCGCGGCGGCTGCGACAGCAGCTCGGCGACATGGGAGCAGACGACGTCACCCGACGTGGACCGCGCCAACATCTCGGTGACGGAGGCGCGCGAGTAGTAGCCATCCCCGACCAGCCGGTCCGCCAACGCCACCACGGCGGGGATGTCAGCGACCAGCATGGTGCGAATACGTGTGTTCATGGCCAAAGACGGGGCAGCGAGCGGCGCCACGGGTCAGCTGCTGACGCGCTCAACGCTGTGGACAAAGGGCAGCTTCCGCAGCCCGCGCAGCACACTCTCAAGCTGCTCGGCGTTCTTCACCTCAACCTCAAACTCGTTGATCGCGCGCTGCTTGCTCACCACGCGGCAGTTCGCCTGGAGGATGTTCACACCCGACTCGCGAAAGCGCTGCGTCATCTGCGCCAACATGCCGGCGCTGTTGCCCGTGTGCACACGCACGGTCACGGGGGCGACCTCGCCGTCGTCGTGGGTGGACCAGGTCACATCGATCCGTCGCATCGGATCCGCGTCTCGGGCGCGCGCGCAGCTGTACTGATGCACGGTGATGCCGCGGCCGCGGGTCACAAAGCCGATGATGTCGTCGCCCGGAACCGGCGTGCAGCAGCGGCCAAAGCGCACCACGACGTCGTTGATGCCGGCCACAACCACAGTTGAGGGCCCAGCCGCCTCGTCCTTCTTGGTCCGCCGCGGCGCAGGAGGTGGCGGCTCGGCGATCGCGGCGTTGTCGTCCGGCAGCAGCCACTTCACGATCTCGTCGGCCTGCATCTTGCCGTAGCCGACCTGAATCTGAAGCTCGTCAAACGTCTGGCAACGAAAGCGCGACAACATCTTCTTAAAGTTCTCGTGTTTCTCCACCCGGCCCAGCGAGTGACTCGCCCGCCGAAACGCCTTCTCCAGCAGATCGTGGCCGATCGTCAGCGCCCGCGCGCGCTGCTCTTGGCGGATATAGTTCCGGATCTTGGTCTTGGCGCGCGCCGTCTTGACGAAGTCCAGCCAACCTCGGCTCGGGCGCGAGTCGGCGCGGGTCATGATCTCAACGATGTCGCCGTTTCGCAGCTGCGTGTTGAGCGTCGTGATGCGGCCGTTGATCTTGGCACCCAGCGCCGTCTCGCCGACCCGTGTATGCACCGAATAAGCGAAATCTACCGGCGTCGCGCCGCGCGGAAACACCTTCAGCTCGCCCGCCGGCGTGAAGGTGTAAACCTCGTCGTTGAAGAGATCGACCTTCATATTATCGAGGAATTCGTCGTTGTCTGTGACGCCGGCGTTCCACTCCAGCAGCTGCTTGAGCCACGTGAAGCGCTCTTCATCCTTGGGCGAGATCGCCTTGCCAGCCTCCTTGTACTTCCAGTGCGCGGCGACGCCGTTTTCGGCGATGCGATGCATCTCCTTGGTGCGGATCTGAATCTCGATCTGCTGCCCGCTCGGCCCCATCACCGTCGTGTGCAAACTTCGATAATTGTTGGCTTTCGCCAGGGCGATGTAGTCCTTAAACCGCCCCGGAATCGGCGTAAAGTTGCTGTGCACCACCCCGAGCCCGCGGTAGCACTGCTCGACCGTGTCGGTCAGCACGCGAAACCCCTGCGCATCGTAGATCTCGGAGTACGGCAGATTTTGCCGCGTCATCTTTCGGTAAATGCCGTACAGGTGTTTGGGTCGCCCGGAGACGTCCACATCCACCAGCTCAGCGGCGACCATCTGCGCCTTGAGCAGCGTCACGACTCGCGCGACGTAGGCTTCGCGCTCGGGCTGCCGAACCCCCACGTCCTTCTTCAGACTCTGGTAGTCGTCCGGATACAAATAGCGAAAGCAGTAGTCCTCCAGCTCCGACTTCATCCAACCCATGCCGAGGCGATTGGCGAGCGGGGCATAGATCTCCAGCGTCTCCAGCGCGATGCGCTTCTGTTTCTCCGGGCGCATGGCGTCGAGCGTCGACATGTTGTGCAGTCGATCGCAGAGCTTGATCAGCAGAACCCGGATGTCCTTGCTCATGGCGACGAGCATCTTGCGGAAGTTTTCGGCCTGTTTGTGTTCGGTGCGTCCAAATCGAATCTTGTCGAGCTTGGTCACGCCGTCGACGATAACCGCGATATCCTGGGAGAATAGCTGGCCGATCTGCTCCGCGCTGACCGTCGTGTCCTCAACGAGATCGTGCAGCAGGCCGGCGCACACGCTGGCCTCATCGAGCCGCATCTTCATGATTAGCTGCGCAACCGCGATCGGGTGCGCATAGTATGGCTCACCAGACTTTCGGTGCTGACCGAGGTGATGCACGGCGCCAAAAATCCACGCCTCACGCAGCATCACCCCGTCGTTCTTCGGCAGGTAGGTCTGCAGCTGTGCAACGAGCATGTCGGCCGTGGGAACTTTCCACTTCGCGAGTTCGGTGACTGCTGCGAGCACCTTCTCTTCGGGAAGGGTCGAGGAGGGGGACGTCATGATGTCGGGTGACTCCAGGTGCGGCCCGCCAGATCGGGGGCTCACACTACTTTACGCAAGACGGGTGGAGAATTCCCACCCATTGCGGAACACTTTCTTCCCCTCAGGGTGTTCGCCCCCGCACGCAGCCGGCGGCCCAGTCGCGCACCGACCAGCCAATCAGGAGTTTTCGGACCATGATCATCGAGCAGATCGCCCAAATCTTGGATCAAGTGGGCGCAGTTTGGTTGCTATATATTTTGATGGCGCTGTCCGTAGCGTCCGTCGCGATCGTGATCGAGCGCGTCCTGTTTCTCCAACGCAACAAGGTGCCTGTCGCGACCCTGCAACCTGAGCTGTTGCGGGCGCTCGACGCCGGCAAGGACGCGGCGGAGAAGGTGCTGGCGCCGTACACTGGCATGGAGGCGCAGGTCGCGCTGGCCGGTGTTCGCGAGATGCACCGGGGTCCGGCGGCGGTGGAGGAGATCATGACGGCGCGGGCCGCGGTGGAGAAGTTGCGCTACGACCGATTTCTCGGATTTCTCGGCTCCCTGGGCGCCAACGCGCCATTTATCGGCCTGCTTGGCACGGTGATCGGCATCATGGGCGCGTTCGCGGATCTGAAGTCGTCCATGGGCGCAGATGGCGGCGGCGCGAATCGAACCGAGGCGATCATGGGCAGCATCTCGGAGGCGCTCGTGGCGACCGCGGTTGGCCTCTTCGTCGCGATCCCGGCGGTGTGGGCGTACAACGAGTTCAAAGGCCGCATTCGCAACGTGCAAGGCAACACAGCGGCGCTCGGTGGCATCGTGCTCGCCCACGTGAAGACGCCACCAGACGCCTCGGCAGAGGACGGCAACCGCGCGAGCGAGCGCTGAACCCGTCCCAGTCCCGCGAAACCCGAGCACAGCGCGGGAAACTCAAGCCCAGCACGGGAAACCACGCATAGAGAGGGCGTAGAGAGGACGCAGCGAAGGCTGCGCCACGCCGACCGGAGGGCAACGATGGCTGCAAAACTTGGCGGCGGTGACGACGAGGGCATCACCGACATCAACGTCACCCCGCTCGTCGACATCATGCTGGTGTTGCTGATCATCTTCATGCTGACCAGTGAAGTGGTGAGCAAGAAAGTGAAGAAGCCGACGATCGACATCGACTTGCCGACCGCGTCGTCGGGGCAGGACAAGCCCGGCGAGCCGCTCAGCATCGTGATCAACAAGGACGGCGATCTTTTCCTCAACGGCAAGCCGATCAGGGAATTGGATCTGCGCGCAAAGGTTAAAGCTACGGTCGCGCTCAGGGGCAAAGGAAAGGCTGAGGCCGTGTTGAGCGCGGACAAACGCTTGTCTCACGGGCAGGTGGTTCGCATGATCGACATGCTGCGGGTGCTCGGCGTGGAGAACGTCGCCATCAACACGAAGGAACAAGAGATCGAGTAGCTCGGGACGGGGGGCTCCTGGCTCGGTGCGCTGAGGCGCGCCGGCAAGTGAGTGCGCCCGACGGCCGCCGACACAGCCGACTACGGCACGGAGCGAACGCTATCGACACCCTCTCTTCATTGTTCGACCGAGACTTGATCGTCGGCTTCGCGCTCGCGCTGCTGCTCCACCTGAGCATTGGCTGGTGGGGCGCGGGACTCGACTTGACCAGGGCGCCACCCAAGCTGCCCGATCGCGTCGTGGCCAGGGCGGTCTACGAGGAGATTCGGTTGCCGCCACCGCCGCCGCCGCCGCCCAAACCCAAGCCGCCGGAGCCGAAACCGGAGCCGGTGGTGAAGCAGGAGGCGCCGAAACCCGCGCCCAAGAAGCTCATGGGGCAGCCAAAGCGGAAGAAGAAGCCGAAGAAACCGGACACGAAGCCCAAACCGAAGCCCAACGAGCCGGCGCCGCTGGTGCTGTCGAAGACCTATGGCGCGACCGGTGACGGCGGTGTGGTGGTGCAGTCCGGCGAAGACGACATGTTCGGCGATCCCGGCGTGGCGGCCAACGAGAACAACACCCGCCCGCGCGGTGATGACGACGGCGGCAGCGCCGCGACCCCGGGCCCAAAGGGCGACGGAGGCACAGCCAAAGAGCGTCAGATCCTGATCGTGCACGCCCGACCCAAGTCACGCTGCACCGTGGCGTGGCCGGAGGGCTCGCCAGGGTCCAGGCGCATCGTCGAAGTGACCCTGCTGCTCAGCGTCGACACGCTCGGCAAGGTCTCGACAAAACGCATCCTGAAGAGCGCCGGCGAGCCATTTGACAGCGCCGCGAAGGCCGCGCTGCGACGCTGCGCCTTTCGACCCGGCACGCGGGACGGAAAAGCCTTTGTTGATCGCGTACCCTTCATCGTCGAGTTCCGACCAGGGAGCAGCGCGTGAGGTTCGTGGGGCATCTTCAGCAGCGGCAGCAAGGCGCGCGAACGAGACCGAGTCCGATCGGGTTGTTGGCGCTATTTGCCTGCATTGGCGGCCTCAGCGGCTGTGAAGCGACGTACGCGCCGCCCTCCTTGATCAACAAGCTGCGGATCGTGGGTGTACGCGCGGAGCCGCCGGTGCTGCACGCGGTTGGTATCGACCAGACCCCGCCGGTGCTGAGCTCGGTTGTCACCACCCTCACGCCGCTGGTGCTCGGCGCCGATCCGAATGAGACGCTGTGCCACGCCTGGTCCTTGTGCCTCTTCGCGCTCAATCAGAACGGCAACTACGTGTGTGTCGATCCGGATCTGGAGACGTCGCTGGGCACGGGCGCCACGGCGACGGTCACGATCGCGCAGGCCGTGCCGCTGTTTCTGAAGCTGCCGGCGGTGTTCGAGAAGTTGGCCATCACGGTGCCGCCGGAGCTGAAAGGCGTCGCCAAGACGACACCGGAGCTGAAGGACGCGAGCGGCACCGAGGTGGTTGTGCGCATCAAAACCGCCGAGGCAGGCAGCAAAGACGTGAGCGGCACCTGCCCGACCGACGCGCTCGCGTGGCTGGCGAAACCGTGCACCGATCGCACGCGCTGTTTGGTGGGCTACAAGCGCCTCGCCCTGGCGATCAACGCCAAGGATGCCCACACGAACCCCGTGATCACAGGGCTTGAGCTCGATGGTGTGGATTGGCCGGAAGACGTCACGCCGACGGTGCCGTGTTATCGCGGCGATGATTTCTACGGCCAAGTTGGCAGCGGAGCGGTGCCGATGACGCCGCGGTGGACCCCTGGCAGTCGCGAGGAGATCGGCCCCAGCGCGGACCCGTCAGTGACGGAGCCCGTGAAGGAGGGGCTGCTGTTCTCATGGCTCTCGACCGGAGGCGATTGGGACAAGCAACGCACGTTTGACAAGGTGCCGGCGAACGCGTTTCTGCCGCCCCACTATGACGGTAAGGCGTCGCAGCTGCTGCGGATTTGGATGGTGGCGCGGGATGGTCGCAACGGCACGACGTGGACGAGTCGTCAGATCGAGGTGCGCAGCGGTAGCAGCAGCGCGGGCCATCCGCTGTGCAGCGCCAGACCGTCGCTGCCCGGGTGCCCAAAGTAGCGACGTCCGGCCCTGGTCAAGCGCCAAACCCTCGGGAGCGAGAGGCCGTGCGACCGTGAGACCGGTCCCACCACCACGCGTGGGACCACGAATCCCGCCCGAAAACACCGTATTTTCAAGCTTTGAGCTTGGCATAGTCTCTGCAACCACCGTCGGCATCTGCTGACGGAGGTTCCCATGAGACTGCATCGCCCATCACGACCGCGCCCTACTCACGCCACGCCTACCTCACGTGCCCGCTCGGCGTCGGGGCGATGGCGCACACCGCTGCGGCGACGTGCGGTGCCTGGGGCCGTGCCAGGGGCCGCGCTCGTGGTCGCGCTCGTGGTCGCGCTGTGGCTCCTGTCGCCCACGCCGGGGGTCGCGGCGCCGCCAGCGGCGCCTCGCACGACGCGACCGTGTGTCATCCCAAGGGTGAACATGGCGCGCGTCGAGGCCGCGTTGGCGCGGTTGGCCCAGCGCCCACAATCGCGGCAGCCGTCGCGATTGTGGGCCTTGCTGCCCGCGAAGCTCAGCGCGGGTGGCCAGCAGAGCGTCAACACTGGCGCTGGCCTCACCATCGCCGATGATGGTTCAAACGTGCGGTGGCTCGCCGGAGATCGCCGCGGTTGGAGCGTGCGGTTGAGCTGGGACCTGAGGGCGCTGTGGGCGACGCGGGCCAGGCAACGGATGCCGGCGCTGGCCCATGCGCTGCTCGTCGATCGCATCGCGACGCGGGTCGCCGCGGCCGTGCAGGCGGTGGGTCACGCTCGCGCCGTCGCCACCGAGCACCCCAACGGGACCGCCCGGTGCTTCAAGGCGCAGGCGGACGCCCGCGGTGCGGAGCTGCGGCTGCGGGCGCTGCTCGCCGCGACGCGTCAGGTCTCATCGCATTGAACCCGTCAAACCCGTCGGACCCGTCGAACCCCGTTGCACCCAGGCGCTAGACCAACCCGGCCGTGGCCATGCGGGCGGTGCGCTCGGCGGCCAGCAGCGCCTCGACGACGGGATCCAGCCCGCCTTCCATGACCGCGTCGAGCGCGTGCAGCGTGAGGTTGATCCGATGGTCCGTGACGCGATTTTGCGGGAAGTTGTAGGTCCGAATCCGCTCCGAACGATCCCCAGATCCCACCTGCGCCCGGCGATCGGCGTCGTGGGCGCTCTTGGCCTGCCGGTGCTGCTCGTCGTAGAGCTTGGTGCGCAGCAGGCTCATCGCGCGATCGCGGTTCTTGTGCTGCGAGCGTTCGTCTTGGCACTGCACCACCACACCGGTGGGCAGATGGGTGATCCGCACGGCCGAGTCCGTCCGGTTGACGTGCTGCCCGCCCGCGCCACTGGCGCGATACGTGTCGATCCGCAGGTCGGACGTGTTGATCTCCAAATCGACGTCCTCGACCTCCGGCAGCACGGCCACCGTCACCGCGGAGGTGTGAACGCGGCCCTGGCTCTCCGTCGTGGGGATGCGCTGAACACGGTGGGTGCCCGACTCGTGCTTGAGCTGCGAGTAGGCGCCGAGACCGGTGATCACGCAGACCACCTCCTTCAGGCCACCCTGCGCCGCCTCATTGGAGGAGACTTGTTCGATCTTGAACTTCTTGTTGTCTGCGAACCGCGAATACATCCGCAGCAGGTCCCGCGCGAAGAGCGCGGCCTCTTCACCGCCCGTTCCGGCGCGGATTTCGAGCACCACGTTGCTGTTGTCGCGCGGATCCTTCGGGATCAGCAGCTCCTTGATGTGGGCTTCGATGGCGCTGCGCTCGGTGGTCAACGCGTCGAGCTCCTCCCGAGCCATCGCCTTCATCTCCGGATCGCGCTCGTCTTGCACCATCTGGCGCGTCGCGTCGGCCTCTTCGCCGAGGGCGACGAAGCGGAGATAGCTCGTCACCGTGTCTTCGATCGACGTGCGCTCACGCATCAACGCGGTCATCTGAGTAGGGTCGGAGGCGATCTCAGACGTAGCCAGCGCGGCGTCGATCTCGTTGAAGCGGGCGACGACTTCGTCGAGTTGACCGAACATGACTAGCTCCTGCGTGGTGGACGGCGCGGGCCGCGCGCGAGGTGTAGTCGCCCCGCAGCTGAAACTCAACCTAGCAGGTTTTCTGGGCGCGGTGACGGGGCGCTGGGAGCCGAGCAATCCAAGGCTTCAGCGGCGGCGACCGCGACAGCCATCGCGGCCGCAGTCGGCGTCGGACGCGCCCAGGCCATGAGTCGATGCAGCCAGGGCGGAGGCCGTAAGCCGCGCCGCACCGCGACGAGGACGCACCCAAGCGCAGCTGGGCCCGTGAGCCAGATGGCGTGGTCGGCACCGTCCAGGGTCGTGGCGAGCACGCCAGCCTCCAGCGCCGCCGCCAGGATCGTCGCCAGGGCAAGGATCGTAGCGCCGCAGGTGAGGCCGGCCGGATCTGCGAAGGTGTGCTCCGCGGCGTGCAGCGCCTGACGCGCCGACGCCGCGCCGATTCGGACACGCAGCGCCTGCCACGCCCAAGGTGCGAGGCGGAGGGCCAAGCGGCCGACCACAGCCGCCAGCAGCGAGGCCGCCGCGGGCAGCTCCGCGTCGACCTGAACCGAGTGCGCCGTCGACGACGCCCAAGCCCAGCCCGCGGCCGACGTCGCCACAGCCGGCAGCCAACACCACACGATCAGCGCCGCAGACGTCGAGCCGAGGCGCCAGTTGGGCGACGTCTCGCGCAGCGCCGCCCACGCCCGCCACGCCTGCGCTTCCAGGCGAAGCGTCGCGAAAGGCCCGGCGATCGGGGCGTAGAAGCGGCGCACCACCACGCGACCCGCGGGGAGTCGGGCCGCGACGACGCCGACCTCGCCAGCGACCATGGCGATCGCGCCAGGCAGCGCGGCGGCCCAACGCAACGAGGCGGGGCTGCCGCGCTTGGCTGGGCGGGGTCCCTCGGCTTGGCGGGCGGGCTGTCTTGAGCGGATCACGCTGGTGCCCCTTGTCAGGATGGGTGGTCAACGATAATTCGTGGCTCCCTCGCAACCCTCAGTCGACGCGGAGCGCACCATGGCCATTGTACATCACCCCGATCCTCGCACGATCGTCGCGCTGATCGACGCGGTGCCGGCGGGCGGAACGATCGCGACCGACTGCGACGGCACAGTGTGGACGGGCGATATCGGCGACGACGTCGTGCTGGCGGCCGCCCAAGATCCCGACCGCTTCGGTTGCGGACCGGTGGACTTTGAAGCCTACGTCGCGCGGCTGAAGACGGACTACGAAGGCGCCTGCCTCTTCGCCTGCGAGGTGCTGCGTCACATCTCACCCGACGACGCCGCGGACGCCCTGCGTGCGGTGGTGCCGACGACGTTCGCCGCGCGCCGCTACTTCGTCGAAGCGCTGCAACAAGCCATGGCGCGGGGGGTGGCGGTCTGGTTCGTCAGCGCGTCGCCGCTGCTCGCGGTCGAGGTTGGCGCTGGGATCATCCGCGTCACGCCCACCGGGATGATCGGGATCGAGCTGGCCAGCGAAGGAATTCGTGCCCCCTGGCCGATCGGTGAAGGCAAGCCAGCGGCGTGGCGTGCGCGCGGGATGCCGAGTCTGGATCTGGCGTTTGGGGACTCCGAGTGGGACGTGCCCCTGATCGAGAGCGCCGCGACTGGCGTCATGCTGGTCCGCGCCGAGCACGACGCCGATGTCGCGCGTAGCGCCGCGGATGTACGAGGCCGCTGACCGCAACCAACCCGCCTGCGCGCAGCTGGTCCGTCCCGTCGCTTCGGGGCAACGCGACCTATGCTGTAGGAGGTGGTGGTGGCGTGTTTCGACCGCTGAGCCGCCCGGGAGGAGCGATGAGTTTGCGCCATGCACGATGTCACGAAACCCCGCAGGGAGCGCTCATGGTGGCCTTCGCCTGCGCGCTGATCCTCGGAGTCGGGACCGGCTGCGGCGGCGGAAACGGCGGAGATCCGGGCGCTGGCGACACGGACATCGCGGACACCAACATCGCGGACACCGACGCGTCTGACACCGCGACCGTGCAGGACACGCTGTCTGGCGACGGCGCGCTCGATGACGGCGGCGCGGGGAGCTGCGGCGGCCTGAGCCAGCTCGACTGCGCCGCGACGAAGGGCTGCACGGTCGCGCTCGCACAGGACGGCTGCGGTGGCGCCAACGCGCCCAGCTTCTACGCTGGCTGTCTCGAGCCAGGGCTGACCTGCGGCGGCGTGGCGACGTGCGGCAACAAGGGCACGCAGTACGGGATCTTCCCGTGGACCTGTCTGCCAAGCGGTTGGGCAGCGGCGGGCTTCGACACCGCCAACTGCTGCCCGTCGACACCGAAACCCGAATGGTTCACGTGCAACAACGACACCGATTGCGAGGTGTTTGAGGCCGAGTGTTGCGATCACTGTAACGGCGGCAAGCTGCTGGCCGCGAACGTCACGCACATCGGAGCGGCCACGATCTCCCTCGCCAAGCCGCCGTCGACCTGCATCGCCACGATGTGCACGGCCATGGGCTGCGCGCCCGGTGTCGGCGTCTGCGAGGCGGGCAAGTGCGCCGCGAAGCTCGACCCGGGCTGGGGTAAACCGTGCGCCAGCCTCAGCGAGACGGACTGTGTGCTGTCGCAGCAGTGCGTGCCGGTGTTTGGCTACGACAAAGGCCAAGTCTGCGACAACGCGGCGGCGCTGACCAAGACGTTCGAGGGCTGCATGGCTCATGGCGTAAGCTGCGACGACGCGCTGACGTGCGCCAGCAAGGCCGGAAAACTCGTCGTATTTCCGTTGACGTGCCTGCCAGCCGGTTGGAAAGCCGAACCTTTCGAGACGTGCTGCAAACCCAAGCCGCTGGTGTGTGACGCGGGCGCCGCAGCCGAGTTGTCGAAGTTCTGCCTGCGCCGCGCGGGCGGCGGCACCAACCTGGAGCCAGGCATGCCGATCGAGATTGTCGTGTATCCGAAGGGCTGCCTGTCGAGCTCCTGTACCAAGGTCCATCACAAGAGCTGCGACGTGACCGTGGCGGCGGCCGACGTGAGCGTGACGGGCCTCGTCTGCGTGGAGGCCACCGGCGGCGGTGGCCCCTGCACCGCGGACTGCAATGGCGGCGGCTTCGCGACTTGCAAGCTCAGTGGCCTGGCGGCGGGCGACTATGTCGTCAGCCTCGGCAGCGTCACGTTGAAGGTGACGCTGCCGATGACGTTGCCGGTCGGCGGGCTGTGCGCGGGCGCCCAGTGGTGAGCGGGCCAAAGTGAGGATCCCCGACAAATCTGCGCCGCGCGTCGAATCGCGCCCGTAGCTGGCGCGTTGCGTCGTCTATGGCCGTCGTGGCTGCAGGACCCATCATGCGAGCGTTTGCACCTCAGTTTTTGCGTAGTCACGGCGACCACGTGCCCCCTCACAGCCGGAATAATCGGCGCGCACGTCGTCATGGACCGTCCCTGCGCTGGGTCGGTCTGCTGGCCGCGACGGTCGCGGTGCTGCTGCTCGCCGTGGCCCCGCCAGCTTTTGCCGGCAAGCTCGACCGCGTGCGCGCCGCCGCCAAGGGCAGCCACACGAAGTCCTCAAGTCGCAGCAGCAGCGACTCCAGCTACGGCAACGGCGGCAGCGCAGAGGATGTGGTGCTGGCGCTCTACATCGTCGCCTCCCCCTGGTGGCTCCCGCACGCGGCGCTCGGCGACCAGTGGGGGCGGCCGTTCGCGTATCTCTCCCACCCCTACGCCGATGGTCACAGCGGCTATGTGCTGCAAGCCGGCCGCGACGCCCCGGGTCACGACGCGTCGGGGCGCGCCGTGCTTGGCGCCGGCACCTCGGTGCGCGCCTCCGTGGAGGGCGGGCTCATCGACCCCACGATGACGAGATTTGGCCTCGCAGGCCGGATCTCCGGGTCGAGCCGGTTCGAAGTCGAGACGCGGTGGGACCTTTTTAGCGAGGCCCTGCCGGGCGGCGCCATCGACCAGCTCTGGCTCGGCGACGTCACCGTCACCTGGCAGCACGCGGTCGGTCGACACGGCCAGTTTCGCAGCGGCCTTGGCGTGCGCGCCTTGGTCGACAGAGGCGAGACCACGTATGGCATCAACTTCACGTACGGCATGGATCTCTACCCCGTCCGACCGCTGGTGCTGCACGCCGCGGTCGATCTTGGCACGGTCGGCCAAGCCGTGGTCACGCAGGTGCAGGCCTCCTTTGGACTGATGCTCGGCCCGCTCGAGCTGTACGCCGGCTACGACCAGACCTGGATCGATGACATCGATCTGGGCGGCCCGACCGTCGGGCTGCGGATGTGGCGCTGAGCCCGTTCAGGTCTGGCGCTAAGGCGCTCCAGCGGCGGTTCACGCGTCGCGCGACTAGCGCTACTCTACCGACATGAACACACCTGCTCCCGCCCCTGCAGCACGCCCAGATCCAGCGCACGCGTGGCCAGATCCCAACACCGGCAGCACGCTCAGACGATTCTGGACGGGGATGAAGTCCGCGTTCGGCGGCTTCGGCGTCGCCCTGCGCCACCCCAAAGTGCTGGTGTGGTGCGGCGCGGCGTTTGTCCTCTATGCCCTCGTGATGGTCGCGGTGCTTTATGCCGCCGCCAGCTGGGACGAGCGCTTCGTGCAAGCCGTCATGTGGGAGCGTGGCCCGGCGTGGTGGCAATCGGCGCTCTACGAGGTCGCGCGCGCCGGGTTGTACGTGCTGTGGTGGATCGTCGCGCTGCTCGCCTCCTTCACCGCCGCGTTGCCCCTCATGGCGCCGCTGTTCGCCTTTGTCGCCGAGGCCACCGAGGTCGCGTTCTATGGCTATCCCGCGCAAGAGACGACGTTCATGGAGCTCGCCAAAGAGATCGGCAAGGGGGTGTTGCGCAGCCTCGTGCTCGTCGCGGTCAACATCATCGCAGCCGGATTTATCTGGCTCCTCGGCAGCTTGCTTGGGCTGCTCTTCCCGCCGCTCGGCACGGTCGTCGCGATCGTACTCGGCGGCGGCTGGGCGGCGCTGTGGTACGGCGTGCTCGGCATGAACTACACGTTCGAGAACAGTCACACCTCCTTGGGCAAACAGATGCAGGTGCCGCAGCGCATCCTGCCCCTGCTGCTGGGCTACGGCACTGTCGCGCACTTGATGAGCTACATCCCACCGCTCGTGCCCTTCATCGTCGTGAGCGCGACGGTCCTGGTCTGCCGGCTGGAGGTGCATGGCCACGCCGAGCTCAAACTTCGGGCCGCGGCCAAGGCGCAACGCACCGGCGACGCCTAGCTGGCACACTGGATCCAGAACCGGGATGTGGCCTACCATGGCCGCGCACGACGGCCAGTAGTCCAACGTGAGAGGGACCCCAGATGCGACACCTGCTCGATCGCCACATTCTGCTCGTGACTGGCAAGGGGGGCGTCGGTAAATCCACCGTCGCGGTGACGCTGGCGCGTCGGGCGTCGCGCGACGGCAAAAAAGTGCTGCTGATCGAGTTCGAATCCGTCTCGCGCGCCGCCCCGCTGTTTGGCCTGGAAGAGGCGCCGACCGAGGCCGTCCAGATCGAGCCGGGCCTGGATCTGATGGGCTTCGATCTGCTCCACAGCTTGCACTTCTTCGCCGTCGATCAGCTCAAGCTCAAGTCCCTGGTCAAGCTGGCGCTGCGAAACGACAGCGTGCGCGGCTTCTTCCTCGCGATGCCGGCGATCAAGTCGATCCTCTTTCTCTACCACCTCTACCGCCTGGAGACGGCACATGGACCCGACGGTGACGGCCGCTGGGACCTGATCGTCTGCGACATGCCGACCTCTGGTTTTGTCGCCGGTCTGTACGGTGTGCCAGCGATGGTGGGGCAGATCTTTCGGGTCGGTCCGCTCGCCAAGACAGCGGAGGGCATGGGCAAGCTGCTCTTCGATCCGCTCATCACGGGCATCGTGTTGGTGACGCTGCCCGAGGAGATGCCGGTGGTCGAGACCATCGAGCTGCGCAACGCCTTGCGGAAGAAACACGGCATCGACACCGCCGCGATCGTCGTCAACGGCGTCTATCCGACCCTGCTGGAGCCGGCGGAGATCGCGGCGCTGGGTGAGGCGGTTGGCGACGGCGAGTCCCCGGGGTCGACGGACGTGCACGGCCTGCTGTGGGCGGCCGAGGTGTTGCGTGGGCGCAGTGACCGAGCAGCGCGGCTCCTACCGGCGCTCCGCTCCGCGGTGAATGGGCGGGTCATCGAGCTCCCGCACCTGTTCAAGCGGCAGCTCCCGATCGGGGCGATTGACGAGCTGGCGGCCGTGGTGAAGACCGCGCTGAAGGGGACCTGAGGCTGAAGCACCTCTCGCCCCGCACACGTCGCCCTGCACACGTCGCCCTGCACATTGTGGCCGTGATGTGGCAGAACCCGGGACCGATTCTTCCGTAGCCGTCTGAGCTGGAGCCGCACGTGGCCGACACCCCCACCAACCCGCTGCTGACCATGCTCGACGAGAGCAAGCTGATCATCTGCATCGGTAGCGGCGGCGTGGGTAAAACCACCACCGCGGCGGCGCTGGGGCTACTCGCCTCCTTGCGTGGCCGCAACACGCTGGTGTTGACCATCGATCCGGCCCGTCGATTGCTGCAGGCGCTGGGGCTACATGGCCGCGATTTGCCCAGCAATACGCCCTTAGAGGTGTTTCCGCGCATGTTGGACGCGCTCGATCATCCTGAGCCGGGACCCTTTGACCGCGGCGCCGCCAACGCCGGCAGCCTGCACGCGATGATGTTGGACCCAGCCGCCGGCGCGAGCCTGATGGTCGAGCGCCTGCTTCCGGATGACGCGATGCGGGAGCAGGTCTTGGGCAACCGCATCTACAACGCGCTGTTGCCCGCGCTCTCAGCGTCGCCCGATCTGGTGGCGCTGGAGCTGATCGCGGACCTGCATCGCGAAGGTCGCTTCGACCTGATCGTGCTCGACACCCCGCCGGCCCACAACACGATGGACTTCTTGCAGGCCGGCCAGACGTTCTCCAGCTTCATCAACGAACGCGCGCTCAAGTGGTTCGCGAAGGTGCCGCGCAAGGACGCTGCCGAGAAGCGCAGCATCTTCCGCCGCGGCAGCTCCGTGGCCATGAGCGTGCTGGGCAAGCTGTTCGGCGCCGAGATTCTCCCGGACATCGCCGAGTTCTTCGACAGTTTTCGCGATGTGATGCCGCTGATGCGCGAGCGCAACGAGCAGACCGACGCCCTCATGCGCTCGGACGTGACCCGGTTCGTCGCGGTGACCGCGCCCGGCGGGACGAGCCTCCGCGAGGCCTACCACCTCCGTGATCTGCTGCGCAAAGAGTCGCTGCCGTTCGCTGGGTTCGTGGTCAACCGCGTGCTGCAGGCGCCCGATGGGTTGGGGGATGAGGGCCGGCTGCAGGCCTTGTCGGAGGACTTGAGCCGACGCCTCACCTCGACGGGTGTGCCGGCCGATCAAGCCGCGAGTCTGGTGGCGCGTGTGCATGAGGGCGCGCGGCAGCTGCGGTTCTTGGACCGCGCCGATCGTCGCCAAGTAGCGGAGCTCAGCGCCCTGGCCGGCGCCAACGCCTTCTGCGCGGTGGTGCCGCAGATGGAGCACGACATTCACGTGCTCGATGAGCTTCGAGATCTCGCTACACAGCTCGTCGGCGGCCTGCAAGACTAGCCGCACGCGACGGGGCTGGACGCTCGCGGCGCGCTGACACACAATGGCCGACGATCGCAGGTGTCCACGCGCGCTCAAGCCGTTGAAGACCAGCCAAGGGGCCGACTTTGCGCCCCCAGAATGGAGATGCCATGAACCGCCGCCACCTCGTCCGCTGGCTGGCCCTTGCCGCCTTCGCGCTGAGCCTCGTGCTCACGCCGTCGCCGCGTGGCCTGCAGCTGGGCTCCGAAGCGCAGGCAGGCGGGCTGGACCTTGATTTCCGGGCCTTCTACGACCCGAATCGCGCGACCGAAGAGCGCACGCTGAGCAAGCCCTATCAGTCCCTGATGAGCGAGCTGAGCTTGGCGATGGGGTCGCGCATGGTCGGGCCGGCCGGCTCCCTGGGCGCGCTTGGATTTGAGGCGGCGTACGAGCTGTCGTTTGTCGGGACCAACAGCAAGGCGAGCTACTGGCAAGACGCGGCGTCCGCGCCCAACGCGCAGGTCAGCACCAGCCAGCTGCGCGTGCGCAAAGGGCTGCCCTACGGCTTGCAGCTCGGCGCGAACCTGACGCACCTAAACGACTCCAACATGTGGGCCATCGGCACCGAGTTGAACGTGTCGCTGATCGACGGCTTCGCCAACATCCCCAACCTGGCGGTGCGCAGCAGCATAAACGTGGTGCTGGGCAACGCGGACCTCGGCATGCTGATCGTCGGCGCGGACGTGGTCCTCTCCAAGTCCTTCGGCATCGCCGGCATCCTCGCGCTGCAGCCCTGGGCGGCGTACAGCTTCGCGTTCACCCACGTCAGCACACACCAGATCGACGTCTACCCGACGGCGTCATCGATCCAGCCGGATCTGATGCTGCTCAAGCAGATCAACAACACGAGCCACCGCGCTGCGTTTGGTCTTCGGGTCGTCGTGACGCGGATCAGCCTTGGCTTTGAGTTCCTGCGCTCCTTCACCGACGACCTGAACGTGATGACGCTCAAGCTCGGCGTGGATTTCTAGGCGACCCGACCCGCAGCCAGCCATGAATATCCAGGATGAGCTGCTGGTCGCCGAGGTGCGCCGCCGCTCGTTGCGGCCGCTGGCGCGCTTGCTGCGTGACATCGACGACGACGTGGACGCGGTGAACCCGGTGGTGCAGGCGCTATGGCCGCATGGTGGGCATGCCCACATCGTCGGGATCACGGGGCCTCCCGGCGCTGGCAAATCAACCCTGGTCTCGGCGCTGATCGCTGGCTGGCGTGCGCGTGGCAAGACCGTGGCGGTGCTCGCCGTCGATCCGAGCAGCCCCTTCACGGGCGGCGCGCTGCTCGGTGATCGGGTCCGAATGATGCAACACGCCACCGATGAGGGCGTCTTCATCCGCTCCATCGCCACACGCGGCGCGCTCGGTGGTCTAGGGCCAAGCACGCTCGAACAGGCCGGGGTGCTCGACGCCGCGGGGTTTGACGTCGTGGTGATCGAGACCGTCGGCGTAGGTCAAGATGAGGTGGACATCGTCCGCGCCGCGCACAGCACCGTCGTCGTCGAGGTGCCTGGGCTCGGAGACGCTGTGCAGGCGATGAAGGCCGGAATCTTAGAGATCGCCGACATCTTCGTGGTGAATAAGGCCGACCGTCCGGGCGCGCAGACGACGGTGGCCGACCTGCGCCGGCTGGGCATGATGGCGCCACGACAGGACGGCTGGCGTGTGCCGGTGCATGCGGTCGTCGCGCTGCGAGGCACCGGCGTCGACCCGGTGCTCGATGACCTGGAACGGCACCGCCCGCTCGGTCAACAGGGGGATCGGGCCGAGGCGCGGGCCCTGCACGGCATCCGGCGGGCCCGACGGCAGCGGCTCGACCGCCAGCTAGAGCCTTGGTTGCGGACGACTGAGGCCGGACGCGCGCTCGTCGCGGACGTCGTCACACGGCGGCTTTCGCCCCGGGAAGCGGCGCTGTTGTGCCCGTAAGGGCGCTGCGCACAGCCCAACGCTAGCCGGTTACAACCGACACGCGGGCTCCGGCCAACTCGAGGTGCGCGGCGAGCGCGTCAGCCTCGCGCTGCACGGCACCGAGGTAGTCGGTGGACCAGGCGGACAGCGGCGTCACCGCCACGTCAACGGCGCTGGTCTTCGCCTTGTGACTCCAGGTCGCCACGATGCGCCCACGCGCCAGCACCACCGGCGCCACGACGGCGGCTCGGCGCCAGACCAGCTTGTGCTCGGCGGTATCGGGGAGCGTCCAGGTCTTGTCAGCGTGGGTCATCATCATGCCATCCCACATCGGCAGCAGCCGGAGCGGCCAAGCGGCGTCACTCGCGCCGGGCTGCAGCGACAAGGCTTCGGCGTCCTCGGCGCGGGCCAGGAGGCCCTTCTTCGTGCCACAGACCACGGCCACCAGCTCGTCTTGCATGCCGGCGAGCCAGCGTTTCACGTCGGCCATACGCGCGCCGAAGAAGTGACCGATGTCTTGTGCCGTCGCCGGCGCGGCCACGGCGAGGTAGCGCCGAATCAGGGCGCGATTGGCGTCATCCGCAGGTGGCGCTGACCACGCCAACTGCGGAAACCACGCGGCCCGCGCGGCATACGCCTGCTCCTTGCCCGCTTTGTCGGCGGCGCAGAGCACACCCTGGTTGGCGAGCGTCCAGAGCAGCCGTCCGGCCGTGAATCGCCGGGTTTCGGCGTCGAGCTGGTCCGCGGTCGGCGTGGCCTTGAAGAGGTACTTGGCGTTCTTCTCAATCTGTGGTCGCACCGCGGCGTGGTAGTCGGCGCTGATGTGCGCGCCCAGATCCGACCGCGTCACCGGTCGGCCGGCGGCCTCCACCACCCGCTGCGCCATCGCGACGTCGACCTCCGGCGGCTGCAGGCCACGTCGGCCACCGCTGGCCCACTGCGCGCGCGCCGCGACAACCGTGGGCCAATCCGCCGGATCGAGCAGATGAATGGTCTCGCGCTGCGCCCAGGTGCGCACAACGGAGGGCGACGTGCGGTCGAACAACGCGGCCTTGAGGGCAGCCGCGGTCGGACGTTCGGAGGCGCGGAGGTTCACGCCATGGCTCGACGGTCCAAGCTGCTGAGATTGCACGCCCACCATCGCACGCGCGACGTGCAGCGCCGCCTCGGCGGCGTCTCCGGGCGCGCCTGGACCCGCAAGAAACCCCCTGATCGCTCGGAAATACAGGGCTTGGTCGATAGTGAGGTGGAGCGGTGCGGACATGGCGTGGACCTGGGAAATGGAGGATGGGATCGTGACGGGCGATAGGCCCTGACGCGGGCGATGGCGCCGGGCGATGGTGGCCGACGATGCCGGTCAGCGAGAGCGGGGGCGCGGGCTCAGCGGGTCGAGACCACCGCAAACCACCCATCGAGCGTGCCACGACCGCAGCCGCGGGCCGCGCCGAGCAGTCGCAGCGCGCGTTTGCCGGCTGGCAGCAGCACCGAGATGCCCGTGGCGCCACCAGGGTTGAGGGCTGCCCTCCCCGTCATCTTGCCGCGCCCGCTCACTTGGGCGAGCCACGCCGGGCCGAGCAGGCCGCCTTCACGGACGAAGAGCTGCACGCCGCGACGGCCGGGCAACAGCTGCACGTAGGTGTCAGCGGCCAACGTCGGCTTGAAGCGGCGTTGCACCTTGAGTCGACCCTTCTTGTCGACGCTGCCAAGCCAGCCGTTGCCGTCCGCTTGCCGGCCGACGACCCACAGGGCGCCGCGGGCGGCCGGCGCGAGCGCGAGCACGACGCCTGGCAGGGCTGAGGTGACGGTGGCCTGCGTATGGCCAGCGCCGTCGAACGCCTCCAAGAGCCCCGCGCCATCATCGGCGCCGCCAACCCAGGCTTTGTCGCCTTGCAGCACAAACGCGTGGGCGCGCTGCACGCCTTTGCGCGTGACGCGCGCGTCGCCACGAACCTTGCCGGCCGCATCGAGCCGCAGCAGCCACAGATCGGACGCGCCGGTTGTGTCAGCTTCCGCCAAGGCCAACGCGCGACCCGGGCCAACACGCACGACCGCCACCGCCCTGTCGACGCCGCCACCGTCACGCTCGTCGTGGCCGCGAACACGGCCTTGCAGATCGAGGCGGACAAAGAGCGCGTCACTGCCGGGCTGGGCGTCCGTCGCGCCGACAACCCATGCGCCCGCTTTGCCGTCCAACGCCAGCGCGTACGGGCGATCGGGCCCGCCTGCGCCGAAGTCGGCGCGACGCTGGGTGCGGCCAGATGGGTCGAGGATCCAGGTGCGCAGCTGCGTATCGCCATCGGCGGCGGTCGCTTCACCGACGGCCAAGACGGCGCCACCATCCAGGGCCACGGCCGTTCGCACAAAGTCGTGACCGATGCCGCCGAGACAGCGCTCGATCAACGCCGCTGGCGCGCGACGGCCTGGCTTGGCGATGCGCGCCTTGAAGCGGCCGCTGTCTTTGGCGCGGGTCACCAAGGTCTGCCAACGCCCAGCTTCGCGGCGAAGACGCGCGGCGCGGGCGAGCAGCGTCGCCGTGTGCGCGACGGCAGGCGGCACGGGCCACCCCATGGCGGTCGCCTGGCGCTCCAACGTCTGCATGGCGGACTTCAGCCAAGCCTTGCCGCGCTTGGCCTTGCCCTGGGCGGCGACGTCCTGCGCCAAGCCGAGCTCAGCCAGCGCGTTGGCGCGGCGAGTCGCTTCCAGCCCGCGATCACCGCCGCCTTGCGTGCCGAGCGTGCGCCACCGATGCGCGGCCTCGTCAAACAGACCGGCGGCCTCAAGGTGCTGGGCGAGCATCAGCGCGCCCGGCGGCCCGGAGACGGTGGCGCTCTGCTCATAACAGGCGAGCGCGACGCCTGGGTCGAACGTCAGTGTCGCCGTCTTCGTCGCCGCCGCGCCGCACTGGAGCTGCGGAATCACAACGGCGCTGCCAGGCGTCACAACGCGGGCGAGCGGCTGGGGCGCCGGCGTGTCTGGCGCCTGCACCTCCGCTCCGGCCAACGGCACCTCACCGGCGAGCGGCGGTGGCCCGGCGGTCTGAGCGAGGCTCGGCGTCGCCGTGAGCGTCAGCGCTGCGATCACGACGATCAGCTGGGTCGCCACTGCCACGTCTGCCCGCGAAAACGCCGCAAGCATGGGCTTCGAGCGCGTGAGGTCGGTGGTGAGACAGCGTTGCGCAGCGACGCGATCGCCCGGCGGAGGCGCGCTAGGGCATGGATGGACGGCGCCTGGGGATGAGGTGGACACACAGACTCCGGAGGTGGATGGGCTCGGACCGACGGTGGGTCCGAAGGCCGTCGCGAGCGGGCCGCCAAGTGTGCCGCGGGTGCAGCCCTGTGATCAATCCTTCGATCAGCGCGCGCGGACCCAGATGCTGCGGCCGCGCTTCTCGAACTCAACCTTGCCTAGCTCGGCCAAAATCGGCGTCACGTAGCTCGCGAAGCGGCCGCGATAGCCCTTGCGTACGCCATACCAGCCGCCGGCAGGGTTGGCGTCAGAGCGCCCCCAGTGCTCAACCGTGCCCGGCTTGGTCTCGACCTTCTCGTCCTTGTTGCCCAGCTCCATCCAGTCGCCGTGCGCCACGAGCATGGCGTGAAGATCGTCGAGCGCGCGGAGCTGGTAGTGCAGCCACGTCGACCCAACTTGGCAGTGCAGCACCTGCTTCTCTTCGTCCCGGTGCATCTCAAAGGTGGCCTGACCCAGCGGTGTGTTCAGCAACCACGGATCACCCACTACGCCAGCTCCACTCATGATGTTCTCCTTTTGCGCGCCGCTGATGGACGCAGGCGACACACGCGCGTGTCGCTGCTCGCGAGGCGACCGACAGTAGACCCCGTCGCCTCCGACGGCGCAACGATCGCGCAGCGACCGCGCAATCACCGCGCAACGACCCTGACAGGCCAGGAATCGCTTGACACCACAATAAATGACCATAATACTAATATGGTCAATTCGCCATCACCGAGGTCCGTCCCATGCAAGCTGACAAACACCGCCGCATCCTGGACTGTGCTGCTGAGGCGTTCGCGCGATTCGGATTCCGCAAGACGTCGATCGCGGACATCGCTGCGGACGCGCGAGTCGCCAAAGGCACGGTCTACCTAGCGGCGACCTCGAAGCAAGACCTGTTCTACCAAGTGCTACACCGCGAGGTGCGCGAGGGTGTCGCCGCGGTTGGCCAGCTGATTGACGCCAGAAAATCAGCCGAATCGCTGCTCGCGACCGTGCTGGAGGCCGACTGTCAGCACTACGACACGCGACCGCTGATCCGCGAGCTGCTCGTCGGCGAGGCGGCTGTGGCGGTGCCAGACCAGAGCGTGGAGTTCAGCGAGCTGCGTCGCCTCGCGCGGAGCAACCTGCGCGACGTGGTGCGTCTGGGTCAGCGACAGGGCGTCTTTCGGACCGATATCGAGGCGGATCTGGCGGCCGAGCTCATGCAGGACATCCAGGTAGCGACGCTGCTCTTTCACGACGCACCCGGGCTGAGCGAGGCGTCGCATCCACGCTGGCAGACGACGGTTCAGATCTTCGTACGCGGCCTGCGGGTCGCCGCTAGCTCGACGGCGATCGACGCCGCCGCTTTCACGGGGTGCGCGCTGCGGACCCAACCGGTGAACCCATGAATGACCATAATGAACAAACAGTCAATTTGGGACTCACCGCTGACGACGCACCACGCGCGACCGGTCGACGGTGGCGCCTACTTGGCGTGGGCGTCTTGCTCGTCACCCTCTATCTCGTCGCGCGCGCCACGGGGCTCACAGAGTGGGTCACAGCGGAGCGACTACGTGGCGCGATCCTCGGAGCGGGGCCGTGGGGCGTCCTGGTGTTCCTCGTCGCGTTCGCCCTCGGCACCCTGGTGCAGGTCCCGGGCGTGCTGTTCATCGCGGTGTCGGTCGCGGTCTACGGACAGCTGCTGGGCGGAACTATCGGCCTCGCGGGCGCCCTGATCGCGGTGTCCACGACCTTCTGCACGGTGCGCGCGGTGGGCGGACGGCCGACCGGCGCTGCGGCCAAGGGGGTCGTCGGAAAGCTGCTCGGTGGGTTGCAGCGCTACCCGAAGCGCACGGTCATCGGCCTGCGTCTGGTGACTTTTCTGAGTCCGCCCGTGACGTATGCCCTCGCCCTCTCCCCAATCCGCTACCGCGACTACATGATCGGATCGGCCGTCGGGCTGGTGCCACCGTTGATGACGCTCGTCGCGCTGTCCAAGTGTCTATTGGCCTAGATTGGTGGGCTGTGAGCGCGGGTTTGGCGGTCGGCTAGCTCGACGAGGCGCACTTGCCGCTGCGACACGTGCCCTTGCCGCAATCGGAGTTCGAGCTGCACGTGCCGTCGGGCGAGTTGGCGCACTTGCCGCTGCGGCAGGCCGCGCCGCCACAGTCCGACTTGGAGCTGCAGGAGCCGCCGCGCGCCGTCGCGCACTTGCCGCTGCGACAGGACACGCCCTTGCCGCAATCCGAGCTGGAGCTGCAGCCGCCGGCGCCCACGGCACATTTGCCGCTGCGGCACGAGCCCTTGCCGCAGTCCGAGTTCGAGCTGCACGTGCCATCGGGCGCGTTGGCGCACTTGCCGCTACGGCAGGCGGCGCCGCCACAATCCGACTTGGAGCTGCACGAGCTGCCCGGTGCAGTCGCGCACTTGCCGCCGCGGCAGGACACGCCGCGGCCGCAGTCCGAGCTTGAGCTGCACGAGCCGCCCGATCGGGCCCAGGCGACGGTGGCCCAAGCGACGGTGACGCCGACCGTGAGTGTGGTCGCCGCCAGGACCAGCAGGGTGAGGGTCTTGCGGCGAGTGAGCGTCAGGTTGGTGGGCATGAGTCCTCTCGTGGGCTGGGCGCGCGCCGCCGAAGGGGTGCAGGCAGTCACGCTGGCAACGTGCGCCAGCGGCTTTGGGCCGTCAAGGCGAAGTTGGACAGTCCCAGCGTGGGCAAAGGCGTCGGAGAGGAAGGACCCAGCGGCGGTCCACGTCGTCGTGACGGCGGCTGAGACGGCAGGCCTCGATCATCGTTTCGTCCATGACGGTAGATCAGGCAGTCTCGCGAACACCCGTCCCTAACTAAAAGTGGATCAACAGACACGCGCACCGCGAACGAGTCCACCACAGCACTA
>ERZ889078.500-NODE-500-length-35449-cov-14.139430_pt1 | contig 35449 bp, 22 predicted proteins | sample MGYA00521266_ERZ889078 | MGnify/ENA primary metagenome ERZ889078 (study PRJEB32303, sample SAMEA104408618) | aquatic metagenome | biome: Brackish water; feature: Pelagic; material: water | place: Baltic Sea | collected 2014-06-16T06:34:00 | depth 76,534 m ...
CCCATTATAACCTCTCGAAGATAAACCCATGGGAGAAATACTTAAATTTGAATCCTCTCTTGCGAATGAATACAAATGATATAAAGCTAAGCGTACATCTAATTGAGACTCTAAATCTCCTTCAATAACAATATCACTTTCCCAAAGATTACTCCACTCAATTATATGATTTTTAATTAATTCATCTTTATTATTTAGTAATGCATAAATTACAAATCGTTCAGATTCACTTTGGGGATCTTTAAAATTTTGGGTAGTGCATGCCGAACCAACTAACGTAAAATTATATTGCTGCTTTTTCTTCAATTTAACCTCAAAAGAAACTTCATGTTTCTTTTGAGAGTTTTTGATGTGCTGTAATTTTGGCGCATCATTTTCAAAAATAAATGTAGAAGAAACTGCAATTGTATGCTTGTCAAATATTGTTTTTGCAACTGTTTGTAAAATTGGCATTCTAGCTTCCAAATCTTTCAAAACTCTAAAACTATTTATTTCATTTTTGAATTCTTCAGAAGATGTGACACCTCCAAAAACTTTTATTTCAACATCATCTAAAGATTCTATATTTATATCATTTAAAACAACATAGGGTAGATTTCTTAACGCATAATAAGTATATGAGACCTTTACTTTGTTTTTATAGTTAAATGAAGTGGTGAAAGAAGCTTTGTTCATATTTAATGATTGCTTCCAATTTGAAACATTGTAATATGTTATCAATTCTCCATCAACATATACATTTAAATCCATAAAATGAGGAGCTTCAACTATTTTACTAACTCCTAATTCAGATTCCTTTTCAAAGACATTATTTAAAATAATTGAATTAATTTTAAATGGTTCTTTTGAAGGTAATACTCCTATTCTACCGTTTGCAACAGTGACCCCAGCATAATTTTTGTTTTTTTTGGCAGAAATTATCCAACCTTTATCATTTTGAGAAAAACTATTTTGAGCAATCAAAAAAAATAAAATTATCAAGCTCTTTCTAGACATTTTTAATATAAACATTTTAATTAGGGTTTAATAATTTGTATTAATTCTAAATTTGGGGTATTATATGTACTAGTTATTTAAATTATTAGAAATCGTATTTAATAGTTCTCCATTATCTCCATTAAATTGCCAAAACATTATGCCTCCCATTTTCCTACTTTTCACAAAATCTATTTTAAATTTTAGAGATTTTGAATTTTCGTACGTTAAAAATAATGAATCTGCTTCTCGCCATATATAAGGTGCTTTTGCTTTCTCATCCCAATATGGGACAAATATTTTATTTTTTATATTCTCTGAAATTGATTTGTAATCGTAGCTTCCTTTATCACCAGTTGACTTTTGATACAGGCCATTATTTTCTGGATTTGTTTTAGTCCAATACCTTCCATAAAATGGGACTCCCAAAACTATTTTTTCAATAGGAATTCCAGCTTCAAAATGTACTTCAACAGCATCAGCTGCATTCACTCGTGATGTATTATTAAACTCTGATTGAAATAAATTTGAATGATGCCCGGTTTGACTTGATCCACCAGTAAAAAAATCATAAGTCATAATATTTATAAAATCCAGATATTGATGTGCTTCTCGCATATTAGTATGTTCCAAATATTTTGGATCTGCACCCGTTGCAATCGTCAAAAGATATTTATTATCATCACTCGACAAAACTTCTAATTTCTCTCGTATTAATTTTAATATGGCTGTAAAGTTCTCTTTATCTTCTGGTCTAAATTTATTATTATCGCCTCTTTGCCCTGGATATTCCCAATCTAAATCAATTCCATCAATTTTGTGTTTTAACATAAAATCGATAGCACTATTCGCGAAAGTTTGTCTAGATTCTTGTGTTAAAACCGCATCAGAAAAATTTTTAGACCAAGACCAACCTCCAACAGAAATTAAAATCTTTAGGTCCTTGTTAACTTGTTTCAGGTTATTTAATTTTCTTAAAACCTCCCCATCATTTTCATTCCCTTCTATAACTTTCCCATCTTTTATATTAGCAAAAGCATAATTAATGTGTGTAATTTGATTTACCTTTTCATTATTCTCACCCCAATTGTCTTGCCAACTATTAACATAAGCAACTACTTTTTTTCCGTGACTGGAATTATCATTATTTACAATTGATTCAACCTTTTTATTATCATCACAAGATGCAATAAGGAAGAAACTGAAAAATATAATTAATAATTGTTTGTACATTATAATGGATTTAAAATTTCAGGTCTAATAAACTTCTATTTTCATTGTAAATTTTCAAAATCAGTTCACCAAACAATGTATTTGCCCAAGCAAACCAATCTCTTGAATATTCATTTGGGTTATCTTTATCAAATCCTTCATGCATAAATCCTGTTCCAGCATGCGTTGCCTTTAGCATTTTTAAACATTTTACTATTTCGTTAGAATCAGTACTTGTCATTGCTCTTAAAATAATTCCCATTGGCCAAATTTTATTTTTACCAGTGTGAGGACTTGCTTGACCTTCTGCCAATTTTCCTTTCAAGAAATATGGGTTGTTTTCACTTAATAAAAAATTTCTTGTGTTTTTATAAATTGAATCTGTTGATTTGTGTGCTCCTAAATATGCCAAAGACATCAATGAGGGAACATTGGCATCATCCATAAATAACTTATTTCCGAAACCATCAACTTCATAAGCATATATTTCCCCATAATTTAAATGTTCTGAAATTGCATGTTTTTTTATAGCATTGTCAACTTCAATTGACATTTCTTCACAAATAGTTGCGAATTCATTTTCATCCAAAACATTTCTATAGATTGCTGTTAATTGTTTTAGTGATAGAACCGCGAAAATATTTGAAGGAATTAAATATGGATACATTGTAGAATCATCAGATGGTCTAAACATAGAACAAATAAGTCCGTTTGGTTTTGCTGGTCTACCAGTTCCTCCAAAAGGCGGAGAATCAATTACTGAAGTTGTATTTCTACTAAAATAATAATCAGATTCATTGTTTTTACGTTGTTCCGTTTTAAAGGTTTTCACAATTAAACGCATTGCTTTATCCCAATCTTCATCAAAAATAGAAGCATCATTTGTTAATTGATAATATTCATTTGCCAATCGAACAACATAACATAACGAATCAATTTCCCATTTACGTTCGTGTATCCCAGGAAGCATTTGAGTTTGATCACTTTCCCAATGTGAAATTCTAGTTTTATCTTTATAAAATGCATTTGCGTAAGGATCTAATATGACACACTTAACTTGTCTGTTAATTAGTCCTTTTACAAGATTTTTTAATTTTACATCCTTAGAAATTAATGGCATATACGGCCAAACCTGAGCGGTAGAATCACGCAACCACATCGCATCTATATCGCCAGTAATTACAAATGTATCTGGTTTTCCATCAATAATTTCGTAATCAATAGTTGTATCTAAAGTATTAGGAAAACAGTTTTCAAAAAGCCAAGCTATTTCCTCATCTCTTATAACCGATTTCACTTTTTTTATTGTTCGTTCAACCTCAACACTTGTAAATTTCCGATCAGCTAAAACTGGCCGCATGCTTTTAAATTTATCTTGTGTTGCTGCTACAATATGTTGAGGCATTGCTAAAGCTCCTGCTGTAAATAATGAGCTCTGAACTAAAAAATTTCTTCTTTTCATGTGTTTATATTTATTGTTTTTTTAAGGTCACATGCTGTTCGCTATTAATCATTCTCTTACGTGAGAAAAAGTTTAACATGCTCGTTTCATACTTAAAAACTATTTAAATTCTACTTCTATAACTACTGGTAAATGATCTGATGGATATTTACAATCTTTTGAATCACTAAGCACCGCATATTTATGTACCTGAACTTTTTCTTTATTTGTGAAAATATAATCTATTCTGTCTTTAACCGGTTCGTGAAATTTAAATCCGTTAAAAGTCCCAGTTGGTCCAAATGGTTTTAACACACTTATTTTCTTAGAATCGTTTAACTTTTTAGATAAATATTTAATAGGCTCACTTTCTGGTAATAGATTAAAATCACCCATTACAAAAACAGGTAAATTATTGGTGTTAACTTCTTCAATTTTACTATAAATCAATTTTGAACTTTCCACTCTGGCTACATCACCAATGTGATCAAAGTGCGTATTAAACACTAAAAATTGTTGTTTTGTCTGTATACTTTCAAATACAGCATAGGTACAAATACGTTCCATAGAAGCATCCCATCCAACAGAAATTTCAGCAGGTGTTTCAGACAACCAAAAAGTGTTATTTTCTAAAACTCTAAGTTTTTTTGAGTTATAGAAAATCGCACTGTATTCTCCTTTTTCTTTTCCATCATCTCTCCCGATTCCAACGTAACTAAAATCTGTAAATTCATTATTTAAATATTGAACTTGATGATGTAGTCCTTCTTGAATTCCAAAAACATCAACTTCATTATATTTAATTTGATTTACTAAAAACTCTTTTCTTTTTGTCCATTGATTTTCGCCATCGTTCGGATTATCATATCTAATATTATAAGTCATAATAGTAAATTGTTCCTTTTCTGAAGAACAAGAAACAATTGCTAATAACAAGATTAAGTAACTAATTTTTTTCATTTGTATTCATTTATTAGAGTGAATTTTATTGCTTGACCACCGCCTGGAGCTAACTTTATTTTAAGTACCGTTTTTGAATCAACTTCTTTAGAAAATATTTTAATTTCTTGTGGATTGGTTTTCCAATCTGCTGAATCTCCATCCGCATAAATTTCAGCTTTATACTTTTTATTCTTAGCTAAAAAATTCAATTCAAACTCAAAATTTCTTTCATTCTCATCTGTTATACTTCCTAAAAACCAGTCTTCACTATTTTTATCTTTTCTTACAATGGTTATATAATCTCCTATTTTTCCATTTAACACTTCAGATTTTTCCCAGTCCGTAGCAAAATCTTCTATAAATTTAAATGCAGGTTGATTCTCATAATTTTCAATTAAGTCGGAAGCCATTTGAAGTGGACTATACAGAATTACAAATAATCCCAATTGTTTAGCCAAAGTTGTATTTACACGAGAAGTACCATCATCTAATCCATTCCATTTAACACGATTTTTAGCCTTTTTATATAAAATATCAAACGTACCAGGTGTGTAATCTATTGGCCCAGCTAAACCTCTTGTAAAAGGCAAAATAGTATGGTGCTCCGGTGGATTTCCTGAACTCCAAGCATTCCATTCCATACCTCTAGTTCCTTCTCTAGTCATCATATTTGGATACGTTCTTCTTATTCCTGTTGGTTTAATTGGCTCATGTGCATTAATCATAATTTGATATTTTGCAGCTTGCCTAACAACCGCTCTATAATGGTTCACCATAAATTGACCGTGATGGTATTGTCCTTTTGTTTGAATTCCTCCAGCATATCCAGTTTTAACAGCTTTTACCCCTAAATTATGATACAATGAAAATATTTTTTCAAAGTTATTCTCGAATGATTGAGCAGCTCCACCAGTTTCAACATGACCAATAAAATCAATATTTTTTGAAGTTGCATATTTTGCGATTTCTTCCAAATTAAAATCACTGTAAGGTGTTACAAAATCAAAAGCATCTCTTTTCCCCCAGTTTTCCCAACCGGTATTCCATCCCTCAACTAAAACACCTGAAATATTATGCTCAGCAGCAAAATCTATATATTCTTTCGTGTCTTTTGTATTTGCACCATGCTTATCACCCAAAGTCCAGGTATGCGTTCCTAAATGCATTCCCCACCAAATACCAATGTATTTCATAGGTTTAATCCAAGAAGTGTTTTCAATTATATTTGGCTCATTCAAATTTAAAATAAGATTAGAAGCAACCAATTTCTCAGCTTTATCAGTTATTTGAATTGTACGCCAAGGAGATTTCATTGGCGCCTTCGCTTTTACCTTTACTCCATTGGGCCAAGGAACTAAATTAGCTTGAAAAGAAAATTGATCTTGTTTTGATTTCTTCAAGGTCATTCCTGCATAATTAGTCAAGTTTGCTTCATGAATACTAATAAAATTACCCGTAGATGTTTCTAAAGTTATGGGTGTATTTGCTGAAATTACTTCTTTTAATGGAGCATTTTTATACAACGTCTCATACGATTCAAAATTAGCGGGAATAAACCAAGTACTATAATTTTTTACGAAATTAAATTCCGTCAATTCATTTGTAATATGAATGAGCCAAATATATTTTTGCTCCGGAATTTCATACCTAAATCCAACACCATCATCATATACTTTAAAAACAAGATTTAACTGTCTTTTTAATCCATTTTTCTCTTGAAGAGAAATAGCCAACTGATTAAAATTATCGACAATCTCTTCATTTTCTCCCCAAACCTGAGTCCAAGTAGTGTTTGAGTTTGAATACTCAAACCCACTAATTTCAAAGTCCTTCTCTAAAGCGTCATCAGTTTTAAAATGGAATCCTAATTTGGATGGTTTTACAAGTAAAGAATCTTTATAATAAACAGAATAGTAAATCCCTTCATCAGAATTATTAAATAAAACTTCAAGTTGCTTGTTAGGTGAATTAACACTTATAAAATTCTTTTTTGCACAACTACATATTACAAACACGCATGTCGCAAAAATAATACGGTATTTAAGTCTCATAAAATCTATTAATTAATAATTATTTCATCTGCAAAAATCCAAGCTGGAGTTCCAGCTGCATGATGCCAATATGGTGGTTGTTTCATATTTGAACCAACTACTTTAATATATCTAGCCTTTATATTTGAAAAATTTAAACCAAAATATTTAATATCATTCACCTTACTGGTTTTAACCAATGGTTGATCGTTTTTTACAGTTCCAATTTTTACAAAGTTTTTATTATCAACAGCGTAATAATAACTCACGTTTTCTGGAAAAAACACTACATGATTTGTAACTTGTAAGAAAGCTATGCTAATTGAACTTATACTATGTGCTTTTTCTAAATCTACTACAACTTCTAAATTATTCCCTTCAAACCCTAACCAATTTGCATAAAAACTATTCCCTCCTAATGCACCATCAGTTAACACCTGAGGGTCTTCATTTGCGTATTTTTTAGGATTTGTAAGTAACTCAACTTTTTTATCTACAGCCTTATTTGGTTGTGTTGCGACCTGCATAGATTTTTTATAATTTTCATAATATTCTCCAACAGTGAATCCCATTTCATTCATTAATGTAATATTGGCATTCGTACACGTTAAATAAAAACCCTCCAATCTTTCAATTACATTTTTATTGATTGATTTAACTCCTTTATCATCCACGAGCACCATTGAAAACTCTTTGGTTAAATTCTTTTTGCAAGCTTCTAAAATGGCATAATCAACACTAATTCTAGCTTCTTTTACTCGCTTTAAAATTTTAGGTTTATTTTGTACTGCCTTTTCAGCATCATTAAAAAAGGTATTATACTTTTTTAGTAATTCTGGATTCAAAAACGATTCAAATGCTTGTGAAGGATCTCCATAAAGAAATAAGAAAAAATCTTTGTCCTCTTTTATTTTTTGATGAATTAAATCAACATAATTTTTCACATACACTCCTGCTTCTTCATAATATCCATTTGTAAATTCAGTTATAAGTTCCTCAATATTTCTATCTGGATTCCAAAGTAATTTGGCTGTTACATAAGAGCGTAATTCAAACAATTCACTTGGGTTGTTACTATGTTGTTCAAAAACCCATTTTGCATTGTTATCTCTAAAAAATTTAATGTTTGGCTGAAGCGTTTCAAGATTAGGAAAAGGCGCTAAAAAATTGGTAAACTGAGTTGTGTAATCCCAAATTCTAATATTGTTTGTTATTTCTCTCCATCCTTTAATATCATTTGCAAATTCAGCACACTTTTCTTCAATAGGTGCACTTCGATCACATTCTATAGAACATAAGGTAATTAATACATTTTCTACTGGTTTTGTTTTACACGGTTTTCTTGTATACTGATATGCCAAAGTAGAAATAGTTTTATCTGGAAAATTAGCAGCGATTTTATTTACAAACTGGATCATAGTACCAGCCTGACTTCCTTCTTCGGTATCTATTTTTTTACAATTATCACAGGTGCAATATTGTTGATTATCATTTTGGCTAACAGAAATAACAGAAGCTTCAGGATTTTCTAAAAATAATTTAGCAACTTCATTTTTAACTATTTCATAAACTTTCTCATTTGTTAAACATAATTGAGTTGGCAATCGTTTATTTCCTCTTAAAGCAAAATACTCAGGATGACTTTTATAATACTCTTCTTCTGGAACAAATTTATTAAACGTATGAACTCTTGCCGAAGAAACATAGTACGGAAATGCTTTGGTTGTAACTTTGTGTTTAGCCGCAAAAGACTCATTTTGATAAAATAAACGAGAATGAACTGTTCTAGTAGTAATTTGTGGAGTATAACTATAATTTATGTTTTTATCAATTATTATCGTTTTAAAACTTGGTATTTCTTCAACATTTGGAGCATACCATTTACATCCCAAATATTGCTCTAAAAATTCATAAACGGCATTTTTAACAGCTTGTGAAGAACCTCCGCTAATAACTAAATTATTGCCTTCTGTTTTAAATTGAATTTGGATTTCATCTAACTCTTTAACTTGAACAAAAATCGCGTATTTACCTTCTGAAACTTTTTCCTGATTAACAATTGGTAAGTTCGTATTCGAAATTTTCCGAATATAATCTTGTAATTCTTTTGCTGCAAATTGAACCTCTTTAGATGCGTTATTTTTTACAACAATTTCATAATTTGAAGAGCCATCAGTAACAATATCTAATCCCTTATTAGGGATGCAAGAACTAATACTTACTATTAAAAAAACGATTAAACTTTTAATAAAAACACCTTTAGTCATATCCAAAATGAATTAAATTAATAAACTATTCTTCGTAAGTAATATATGCTGAAACTAACCAATGATTCAATTTATCATCATAAGCTGCAGTTGCAGGAATGGAAATTTTAATTGAATGTTTACCAGCTTTTAAATCTCTCAAATTAGCTTCAAAAGGTTTTACAAAAGAACCTGGGCACCAGTTAGATCTGGATAAATCCGATGAAGCAATTCTTTCTTCAATTGCTTTAATTTTATAAGCTTTGGCTTCAAAATCTATATAGGAAGCTGAATCTTTTTTAAGCCAAACACCAGAAGTTGGATTAAATCTTCTAAATGAAGCACAATCATCTCTCCAAGGAATTGTATCAATCACTAATTTATCATTTACAAAAACACTGTTTTTTATTTTAATAAATTCATCACCTCCTTCATGACCTCCATGACCTGTTGTTATATAATGAAATTTTACATTTTTAGCATTTTTCTTCAATCTAAAAGTGTGACTTAGCGCTGATTTAGCAAAAAAATCTGGTAGCGACTGCCCATCTACATAAGGTATATTATTTACTAAAGGAATAACTTTTAAAGCTTTTTTAGAACGATTAGAATAGGTTAAACTTAAATCTACATTATATCCCTCTTTGGTCCATGAATCAATCCATATTCCTACATAAAAAGTTCCACTAACAATACTAGTTAAATCTGATATATCTTGTTTCCAAACAACTTGTTTTTCCCACGTTGGAATATACACCGGTTTTCTATATTTCTTTCCATCATCACTATAATGGCCTACTCCAAACGGAGTCATAAATCGCAACACTTCAACAACTGGCTTGTAATCATTTGTTGATAAAACTCCTCTATATTTTTCATCAATGTTCGATTCAATAGGGAATTTCTTTTCCCCTTTAGAAACATTTAAAATAGAAATTTGTTCTGGGTTGGTAATTACAAAGCATGATCCTGATTTATCCCAACGATCACCGTTAGAACGAAGCGTTAATTTAATAGTGACATCGGTCCCTTTTTTAAATGTTGGAACTGTCACTTTTTTATATATTAAGCGTCCACTTTGTAAACTAGTAACTTCTTTATCTACCCCGTTTTCACCTCCAAAATTTATTGGTTGATTTTTAAAAACAGTATAGTTTAACGCTTCTTGTGCAATAACATTAACCATAGAAAATACGGCTAAAATTAATGTTGAAATTTTCACTTTCATAGTGTGATAAATATTGATTTTTTAACTATTTTTTATCTGATTAATTCTTAATTTAATTCTATTTCAATTACAACTTTTCCATTTAAATCATTACTAATAAAAAAATCACTGGATTCTATACCATTAATAGTAAAACGCTTAATTGAATTTCCAGTTCCTAAAATGTTAATATCCATAATTGAATTTCTATATTTTAATCCAAGAAGAGAAATCTCATTTATTCCTTCCATTAGGTATGGTTTAAAAATTATTCCTTTTTCAGAAAAACTCATTCCAATGATATTTTTAAAAATCATGCTAACGTATGCTGTAGCACTCCAAGTTTGACGCTCTGCGCAGAACCATTCTGTCATTTCTTTTAAATGAGGCTCTTGTAGACCTCCATATGGAATTTGTTTTGTTGGATGATATATCTCTACAAATTGAAAATCTCTAACTGCATGTCTTGTAATCGCATTAAATTCATGTGAAAAAATTTTAGTTTGATTATATTTCATTGCTGCATCAGCCCAAAAACCTTGTATGTGTGGCCATACGGTACCAGAATGCCTCCCATAACTATCTAGTTTTTCATTTCTATATCTATCAAAACTTGGATAAACACAAGGAATTCCCGCAGGTTCTACAACAGTAGTCGTAAATATTTTTTCAATATTTTCTTTTTCAGCAATATCAAACAATAAAGAAAATGCAATTCCTAAACTTTCTTGAGCATCACTATTTCCAAAAGGATCAACTAAGTAATTGTAATTGTTTTTAGATTCATTCCAAAAGTGTTTATTAATGGACTCTTTTAAGTTTTTAGCCTTAACTTCCCATTCCTCTATAGGTTTCATATGTAAGGCATTTTCTATTTTTGACATTAATGAATATACCTGATAATAAACTGCGTTTGTAGATAAGGCATGCATAGGCATTCCATATCCTTTTTTATGCTTTAAATTATCATTGACTTCAGCCCATTGATAAATCCCCGAATAAGATCCAATCTTTTCTTTAGATTGATGATTTGCATATATTTTTGGATATGCAGACACTCCATCTCCATAAACAGCAGGCCCTCGAAACAGCCCAAGCTCAGGTGAGAATTCATCTTCTTCAAGTTGTTGAAGCGTATTTTGTGATACATCGTAGGCATATTTTAAAAATTCAGAATCGCCCGAATAAAGGTAATAATTCCAAGCCCCAATTGTCCAAATAACTTTATCCCAATATTGTCCTATTATTATATGTTTACTATCATTATTTTTTGCTACTTGAGCCAATAATGTATTTTTCGAAACGTCTGGAGACAACAACCCAAAACCATTCCAAACATTTATTGCTGCATCACGAGTCCAAGGTTTCCCATATTGAAGTCCTGCGTATAGACACTGCTCCTTTTGGTCTAATACACCCGATTTATGATATTGAATATTTCCAGTTATATCACCAATGGCAATACGATATGCCTTAACAATTTCATGTGTATTCTCTCTATTGACTACTAATGAAGGGATACTAATAGAATTAATTTCCAAATTAGATTTTTTACTAATCTCCTTTTTCATATCATTTGATGTGCATTGAACAAAAACCCCTGCAATTAACATCAATAGAAATTTGTTTACTTTCATTTTAAATAAATTTTATAAATAATTACTTTTTTATACTTAACATTTCAACCTATACTAAAATCTCTATATAAATCTTAATTTTCGGTTCATACATATTACAACTAATTTAAAATTACTTTCAAATTTTGACCATTTACAAGTTTATCGTGTGAAATAAAATAGCTTTTATGATTTTCCCCTGCTACTTTTATTTGCTTAATAACACCGTTCTTACTTCCAACTCTTTCAATTACAACTTCTTTATTTTTGTAATATTTAGAATCTAATTGAATGGTGATTTTATCAAACATTGGTGAAGTAATTGCATATTTTGGTTCACCTGGAGATAACGGATAAATACCCATCATTGAATATACCAACCAAGCAGACATTGTTCCTGTATCATCATTCCCAGGAAGTCCTTTTGGTTTATTTTGAAAATATTCTCTAACTAATTTTTTGACAGTTTTTTGACTACGCCATTCTTCGCCTTTTACGTAATTAAACAAATAAGGATATGCTATATCTGGCTCGTTTGCCATATCAAATTTATTGGTATCAAACACCTTTTGCAACTGATTTGTAAATGCTTTTTCACCCCCCATTAATTTCATTAATCCTTTAATGTCGTGAGGCACCATAAATGCGTACTGCCAAGCATTACCTTCAATAAAACCAACATTTTTTGTGAAGTTTGCTCCTGCTTCAGGATCAAATGGTTCATACCATTTCCCATCGGAAGTTCGTGGTCTTAACAAGTCTAAATTTTTATCAAACAATTTTCTATATGATATTGATCGGCTTTTAAAGCGTTTATAATCTTCTTTTTTTCCTAATTCTTTAGCTAATAGGGCAATTGAAAAATCTGAAGCATTGTATTCTTCAGTTGTTGAAACTGACCCTGAATTATCTGTGGTTAAATATCCTTTTTCAATATAATCTTTCAAACCAGGTCTTAATGGATTATTTTCAATTTGATCAGCACTTTTCAGCATCGCTTCATACGCTTTTTCAACATCAAAATCTTTAATCCCTTTCAAATACGTATCCGTTATTACAATACTAGCAGGATCACCAACCATTGTAAAAGTTTCTGTAGAATTTAATTCCCACTTTGGCAGCCAACCATTTTCATCATACATATCCAACATACTTTTTATCATGTCAGATTGTTGTTGTGGATAAACTAACGACATTAATTGATGTAAGTTTCGATACGTATCCCACAAAGAAAATACCGTAAAACGGGTTCCATCTGTTTTTCCAATTTTCCCTGTTTTAATTTCAGGAAACTCCCCATTTACATCATTTAATGTGTTTGGGTGAATTAAAGTATGGTACAATGCAGTATAAAAAATTGTGTTATCATCCTTAGTACCTCCTTCAACTTTTATCCTTGATAATAACTCATTCCATTCATTATAAGACTCTTTGTAAATATCTTGAAATGATTTATTTGACGTTTCTTTTTCTAAATTTTCTCTTGCATTTTCAATACTCACATAAGAAATTCCAATTTTTACTTCTACACTCGTTTTTTTATCAAACTTATAGGTGAAATAAGTTCCAATACTATCTCCCGCTACCATTTTTGTAGCATTCTTCATTACTCTTGTTTTCCCATTATATCCCATCCACTGTGCTTCAACACCATGATGCTTTGTTGGTTTTTTCCATGCCCCAAATTCATCTGCTGGTTTTGAAAATTTAGCTACAAAATATACTGGGTACGCATCTTCTGGACTATTATAACAAAATGAACCAACAGAGCGCATTCCTTCAATTTCGGTTGAAGAAATAATCTTCACCATAGCACCTTGTTCATTCGTTAATCCAAGGCCTAAATTCAATAGTATATTTGATTTTCCCTGAGGGAATGTAAATTTGCTAACACCAACTCTTTTTGACGTTGTAAATTCACTTTTCACATTATACTTATCTAGTATATTGCTATAATACGCAGTTTTAGCAATTTCGTTTGAATACGTAGAACCGTACTTTAAATGATCCGTTTCTAACTCTCCAGTTGTTGGCATTAACAATATAACTCCCAAATCCGGACAACCGACACCGCTTAAATTAACCTGACTAAAACCTGTTAAAAATGTATTCTCATTTACATAGGGGTTTGACAACCATCTGCTATCTTTTTCCAATGGTAAGTTTTGTGGACCAGCCACATTAAACGGACTAATACTAGCCATTCCTCTTGGAGCAATTGGCCCAGGATATGTGGCTCCATAATTTGAAGTTCCAATAAATGGATTTACAAAATCTGCTGGTTCCTGAGAATAAATTGAATTGCTAAGCAAAAACAGTCCAATTCCTAATAGATAAAATGAGTTTTTGAATATATTGAATTTCATTTTTTAATGGATTTCTTTATTAATTAAATACTAGTTCAAGGAGTTTAACAAACTCTTTTTTGTTTTTCTATACTCTTTAATATTCAAATTATAATCTGTATAACTTCTAAACAATTTCTTAACTAGCTTGTTATACTTATTAAAATTTTTATTCTTTAACTGTTGTAATAAATCAAAATCTTAGATACCTATTCTGTGCGATTCAAAACGAATGGACGATAATGGTCCGTTTTTTCCAGGATAAACAATATGTGTGTCTCCAGCAGGTAAAAAATTATTTGCAGCTGCACCTGGAGCATGATGTTTAACAACGCTTTGTTCAAAAGGATTTGCGAAATATTGGTTTAAACCCCAATGCAAATATCCTCCTGTGTTGTAATAAGCCGCTCCCCAGCCAAAATAAACTTGTCTTAATTTTTCCTGATCCAAGGTTCTATTCAACCATTGTCCTCCTGGAATTAAACAAGTATATACCAAGACCTTTTCTCCTTTACTTTCTCTTTCTCTAAAAAAAGATTCATTCTCTTGAAAATCGTTAATTATAGGACACCAAATATCTAAGGCTCCTGCAAGACTTTCTCTTGCATTAGTAGCCTCCATAATTTTTAATTCTGGATATATTTCTTTTATTTGTTTTGCTACATCTTTGTAACAATTTGCATTTACTGCAGTAGGTTCGTCAGAAATATGCTGCAACCAGTTATTTTCTAGATTATTCTTTGTTGTAAAATTCTTAATTAAAGTTATTAATTTTTGAACATCATCTTTCCCTTTTTCAGTATAATATCTCTTTTTTGTTAAAGACACCTTCAATTCTGGATCTCCCCAATCATCATTATCTCCTCTATTCATTAAATGTGGTGCCTCAAAATATTTAAAACCATACTTTCTAAATACATCAATATATTTTAACATTTTAACTTCATCCAAATAGAATTTATCATTCTTCCATTGAAATAATTCATTCGGAATTGAAATTGAATTTTGACGACCGTGAGCCATCATTTTAGCATAATTATCCAACATTTGAAACCAAGAATTGGACCAACGCTTCAACTGATGGTTTTCCTCCATTTTACGTAAATTGAACCAGTTCGTATAAAAAAACTGACTTTCTGCTGGACTAGGTAAATCAATCGAATAGATGGTGATATTAAATATTCCCTTAAATTCCTTTACAGCTGTTTTAACTTCAACCTTAATCTTATATTTTCCTTTCTTATTAATCTTGGAAGGAGGAATATTAAGTCTGAATGCCGAAAAATTAGATTTACTGATAAAATTTTCTTTTTCAATAGGCTTTATAACTTCAAATATTCTAAAAGGTGCTCTTCTAATTACAAAAGGATTTTTTTTGTTTAAATACTGTTCCGTTCTACTATCCAATCCTGTATTTTGTTCTACTGGAACGTCAATTAACTCACTCCAATAATTTGAACTTAACTTTTCTCCATCAATAAATACAGTTAGTTTAAACGAAGTGTCAATTGGTGATTTTAATAAAACATGAGCGTCAGCGATTCCTCCTCTTGCAAAATCAGCCTTCCAATTGTTACTATAATTAGATGTTTTATTTTTATCAGGATAAATTGCTTCTAATGGATCCACTATCCAAAGTTGAGCATTCATCAAATTTGACAATAAAAGCAAAAAGCCAAAAATTATTCTACCTCTTAAAATTTTACAGAAAACTGCTTCCATTAATTCAATTTTATTTACTTCGTTTACATCCTCATTTTTCTAAACTCAATGAATATGGCACATTTTCGGGTTTCGCTCCCCAATCTTTATTTGGAGTATTACCTAATTTAAATTGTAATTCTCCTCCATTTTGAATTGCATCAAAATTCAAAAAAGTGTTATCATACGATACTCCATTTAATTTAGCAGATTGAATGTAAAAATTCGATTTAGAATTATTTTTTGAATTAATTTTAAACGTATTTCCATTCTCTAAATGAATTGTTGCTTTTTTAAATAATGGGCTTCCAATTACATATTGATCTACACCTGGAGTTACAGGATAAAAACCTAATGAGCTAAACACATACCAAGCTGAAGTTTGTCCGTTATCTTCGTCTCCACAATATCCATCAGGAGTTGCAGAATACAATTTTGTTAAAACCTCTCTAACTCTAGCTTGCGCTTTGTATGGTGCATTTGCAAAATTATATAGGTAAATCATATGCTGAATTGGTTGATTACCGTGCGCATAATTCCCCATATTTACTATTTGCATTTCTCTAATTTCGTGGATAGTAAATCCATAGTAAGAAGCATCAAAATCTGGAGGCATTGAGAATACTTCATCCAGCTTTGAAATAAATTTTTCTTTACCTCCCATAATATCAATAAGTCCTTGAACATCATGAAAAACTGACCATGTGTAATGTAAACTATTACCTTCTGTAAATGCATCTCCCCATTTTAAAGGATTAAAAGGCGCTTGAAAATCACCTTCTTTGTTTTTACCTCTCATCCAGTTTGTTGATGGATCAAATACATTTTTATAATTCAAGGATTTTTGAAAGTAGGTTTCCGCCAGTTCAGTTTTGCCTAATTTTTCCGCCATTTTAGCAATTGTAAAATCGGCATACGCATATTCAAGTGTTCTAGCTGCGTTTTCATTAATTCCAACATTGTAAGGAACATAACCAAGTGTATTATAATAATCCAATCCTGCTCTACCAACAGAATTCACAGGTCTTCCTTCAGAAACCGTTGCATTTTTCAGCATTGCCTCTAACAATAATTCTGTATCCATATCAGCAACACCTTTTAAGAAAGCATCAGAAATAATTGGTGCAGAATTAGAACCAATCATACAATCTCTATGACCAGGACTTGCCCATTCTGGCAACCAACCTGATTCTTTGTAGGTATTTGCCAAACCTTTCATAATGTGTCCATTTAATTCTGGATACATCATGTTAAAAAACGGATAAACCGCTCTAAACGTATCCCAAAAACCATTATCTGTAAACATATATCCAGGCAATACTTTACCGTTGTATGGACTGTAATGAACTACTTCATTATTCGCATCAAACTCATAAAATTTTCTTGGAAATAATAATACTCTGTATAAACTTGAATAAAATGTTTTTATATTATCTGAATTTGGATCTTCAATTTCAATTTTTCTCAACTCTTTTTCCCAAGCTTGTTTCGCTTTTTCTTTTGTTTGCTCAAAAGTATCATTTCCAATTTCTCTTGATAAATTTAATTGAGCTTGTTCTGGACTTATAAAAGATGAAGCTACTTTCACATGTACTTCTTCCCCTTTTTTAGTTTTAAATCCTATAATTGCTCCAACGTGTTCTCCTTCACTATTTGTTGAGTTTTCAATTAATTTCCAACCATCATTCCAAGTATGGTTTACTTCAAAATCTTTATCAAATTCGGCAACAAAATAGTTGTGAAAATTTTCTGGAACACCTCCACTATTGTTTCTGCAATACCCAATTATTTTTCTTTCTTCTGGAATAATCTTCACCATTGAACCTTTATAAAATGCATCTAGCATTATGTATGATTCATCAGAATCTGGAAATGTGAATTTAAATTGCGATGCTCTTTCAGTTGGTGTTACTTCAGCCTTTACATCGTAATCCGCTAAATAAACAGCATAATGATAAGGTTTTACAGTTTCAGCTTTATGAGAAAACCAAGATTCACGTTCATCTTCCTGAAATTTTAAATCTCCTGTAACAGCCATTAAAGAAAAAGCAGCATAATCATTTATCCAAGGGCTTGGTTGATGTGTCTGCTTAATCCCTCTGATTTTATTTTCATCGTATTTATAAGTCCAACCATCTCCCATTTTGGAAGTCATTGGAGTCCAAAAATTCATTCCCCAAGGAGTTGCAATTGCAGGATACGTATTTCCATTGGACAAACTATAATCTGAATCTGTTCCCATTAATGGATTCACAAGATCCACTAAATAATCATTTTCAAGAGTACTTGAAATGTCCTTCTTCTCACTATCATTTGTGCAGGAAGCAAGTGTTCCTATTAAAAATGCAACAACAACTTTTAAACTCGTTTTCATCATTTAAACTTTAATTTAATTCAACAGCGTTTCCGTGTCCTCTATATAATTTTAACGTGTTTTCTAATTCAACTTCAATAACAGTTACATTAGAATCTAAATTTTCTTTTTTAGGTATTTCAATTCTTAGTATTCCTGGAATATTGTTCCAAGCAGCGCCTCCATTTCTTTCAAAACTTAATTGCTGATTATTACCAACTACTTTAATACTTTTTACTTTGTTTTGAATTCCTTTTAGTGAAATATAATTTTTAGGAGTATCAAATAAACATAAATAAATTTTAGATTCATCTTTACTTAATAAAGTAGGACCATAAAAATGCCCGTAAGGCAAGCCCGCTTTAGTATCAAAAACTGCTTTTTCATGTTTTTTTATCCAATCTCCTAAAGCTAACAATCTAACTTCTTGTTCTTTTGCAATTGTACCATCTGGTTTAGGGCCGATATTTAAAAGTAAATTTCCTCCTGAAGCAATAACTTCTACAAAAGTTCTAATAATCTGTGATACTGGTTTATAATTGGTATCTGTTGGGTAATATCCCCAACTATCATTCATTGTCATACAAAATTCCCAAGCTCCTTTCGGTCTAACAACTGGAATTCCCTGCTCTGGAGTGCTATAATCCCCGTACGTTTTTAATCTTGAATTAACAATTGTTTTTGGATTCCACGCTAATAAAGAGTCTTTTAAGGATTGTGCTCTCCATTGTTCACTAGATTTTTCCCAATCTCCATCAAACCAATATAAATCTGGATGGTAAGCATCACTTAATTCTTTTAACTGACCTTTATAAAATTTTACAAATCGTTGCCATTTTGATAAACTCTCTTGTCCCTTTTGAGGATACTCTTTTTTTGTATTTGGCCGAGGGAAAACAACAGCATAGTCCGGATGAGACCAATCACACAAAGAATAATACAAACCAACTTTTAAATCCTGATTTCTTAAAGCCTCTACAAATGGCTTAACCAAGTTTCTTTTTGCAGGAGTTTTCTCTTTAACATTTAGCTTGCTTAATTCGGTATCCCAAAGTGCAACACCATCGTGGTGTTTCGTTGTTAAAACTGCATAACGAGCACCAACTTTTTTAAATAATTTAGCCCAATCTTCCGGATTATATTTTTCAGCTGTAAATCCTTTTCCTTGAGACATATAATCTTCATAAGATATTTTTTTATGATACATTGACCAAGATTCACCTATTCCTTTTACACCATAATATCCCCAGTGAATAAAAATTCCAAGCTTAGCATCTTTAAACCACTCAAGCCTTTCTTCTTTAGTTAATTTAGTTTCCTGGGCCTTAACCTGATTGGTAATAAAAAAAAATACGAGTAATATTGCTATGAAATTCTTCATCTTAATCAATTAAAATTTCATCCACAAATAACCAAACCCCACCTCCATTAGAAGTTTTCTTTAAACTAGTTGCCTTTACTTTTACAAATCTTGTTTTTTGTTCTTGAAATTTAATCACAAAATCTTTTAGTTGAGAATTTCCATTTTTAGTAAATGCTCTTTCTACATTACCAATATTCTTAAATATTTTTCCATCTTCAGAAACCAATACGTCAATTTTTGTTGGAAAATAAATACCGGGTCCTTGATTTTCCATACTTCCGACAGTGACTTGTTTAATTGTTTCTAATTTTCCCAAATCAATAACAACTTCCATATCTTTTCCAAGCCATGCTTGCCATTGGCCATCATGAAAATTCTTTGTACCTCTTAGGGCATTGGTCATTCCGAAATCTCCTGCTCCTTTATAACTATCACTATAGATTTTTTTATAGGCAACAGTTTTACCTACTGCTTTATGAAATGCTATAACTTTATTAAATTCTTTTCCAATTGGTTTATTATTTTCAAATAACGCAGCTTTTATCGTTGTTGTTTCTGATAATTGAATTGGTTTATCATATTTTTTTGACGTATCATTTAATTCACTTCCATCTACACTATATCTAATATCAGAATTTGGAAATTCATTTTTTAAAATAACCTCCATTACTTTATTTTCTAAATTTATTTTAGTTGTAGCATTAACTAAATAAGCGCTTTTTGCATAGTTAATTTCTAAGAAATCATAACGTTCAAATAACGTTGTAATTCTTGAAGAAAAATCATTCCAATTACGTAATTCCTTTGGACTCCAAACAGTTTCAGCCAAAGCAGCCAATCTAGGATAAATCATATATTGTGATTGCTCAATTGTAGGAATATACTCAGCCCATAAATTAGCTTGACCACCTAAAACATGTGCTCCTTCTTTTTCGTTCATTGAATCAACTACTGGATCAAACTGATAAACTTTACTTAGTGGAGTATATCCACCTATAGCAAGTGGTTCTTCATTTTGTGGCCCTTGATAATGATCAAAATAACAATGAGTTCCTGGAGTCATAACAACATCATGTCCTTGTTCTGCTGCTTCTATTCCTCCTTTAACACCTCTCCAACTCATTACAGTTGCATCTGGTGCCAAACCACCTTCTAAAATTTCATCCCATCCAACAAGTTTTTTACCTTTTGAATTGATGAATTTCTCCATTCTTTTCACAAAATAGCTTTGTAACTCCTCAACATTTTCTAACTTTTCGTCCCTCATTCTTTTTTTACAATGAGGACATTTTTTCCAATTTGTTTTAGTTGCTTCATCACCACCAATATGAATATATTTTGAAGGAAAAATATCCATAACTTCTACCAAAACATCTTCTAAAAATTCAAAAGTACTTTCTTTCCCCGCACAATAAATATCGGTAATTGGCCAAACACCTCCTGAAGGAACTCCAATTGGTTTTTCAAAACAAGATAACTCTGGATAAGCTGCAATAGCACAAGATACGTGCGCTGGCATCTCAATTTCAGGGATTATTTCAACATTTTTAGACTGTGCATACTTTACAAGTTCTTTTAAATCTTCTTGTGTTAAAAAACCTCCATAAGTTCCCTTTTCCTTAGAGTCTACCGCATCTCTTGAATTCCAATGTTTATCTTCTTGATCAATTCTCCAAGCTCCTACTTCAGTTAATTTTGGATATTTTTTAATTTCTATTCTCCAGCCTTGGTCATCAACTAAATGCAAATGAAGTACATTCATTTTATGCATTACTAAACCATCAATAACTTGTTTAATATATTCTTTATCGAAAAAATGACGCGAAAGATCTAACATTAAACCTCTCCATTGAAAACGAGGTTTGTCGTTTATAACCACATTTGGAATAATCCAATCTGAATTCTGAAAAATTTCACTTCCTTCAATTTCTACAGGAAGTAATTGACGAACAGATTCTAAACCATAAATAAAACCAGCATTGCCTCTTGCACTAATTGTAATTCTATCAGAATTTACATCCAATTTATAAGCTTCATTATCTAAACTAGCATCGGTTACAAACTGAATATAATTTTTAGCTGGTTTTTCGCTAACAATTTTACAGGTCCACCCAGCAACATTTTTAAATTTATTAATTAATGCCGTAAAAATCTCTTCTTGATCCTTATTTTCAATCACAAACTCTGTGTCTTTTGTAAATTCAAAAACACCGTTAGAAAGTTTTAATTCAACTGGCTTGGGGATTATTTTAATATCATTCTCAGTAAAAACTTTATGTTGTTTTTCACAAGAAACTAACGATACTAATAAAACAATTACTCCTAGTTTTAATAAATTTAAATTTTTCATAATGGTTAATTTTTAATATATACTTCTAATAATTTTGAATTTTCTGAAGAAACAATTTGAAACCCCTTTAAACTTGCAGGAATAAGAATTGTTTCTCCTTTTACAAGTCTTTCTTGTTTTGAATCATTGTAATTAATTACAACTTCACCATCCACACACATATAAATTACAAACGAATCTTTATCATTATTATCTACATTTACAGAACCATTAACGGTCAATAAATTTGTTGTGAAATAATTACAATCTACCACTGGAGTAGATTTATTAGTTTCAGTTTTATACTCTGTAGTGTATTTTTTTTGAGAAGAATAATCAATTGCATCCAAAGCTAATTCTGTATGTAATTCTCTAGAATTCCCTTCATTATCTACTCTGCCCCAATCATAAATTCTGTAAGTAACATCACTTGTTTGTTGAATTTCAGCCAATAAAACTCCTGCTCCAATTGCATGAATTCTACCCGTTGGAATAAAATACACATCTCCTTTTTTTACTTTTTCCTGATTTAAAATTTCTAAAAGTTTCTTACTTTCAAGATGTTCAACATATTCTTCTTTTGAACTATCTTTATTAAAGCCAACAATTAAATCCCCTTTATCTTCTGCCTGCATTACATACCACATTTCTGTTTTTCCAAAAGAATTATGACGCTCTTTAGCTAAATTATCATTTGGATGTACTTGTATGCTCAATGCTTCTTTAGCATCAATAAATTTTATTAATAAAGGAAAATTATCTCCAAAATTTTTATAAACATTCTTCCCTACCAATTTATCTTTATAAAGGCTCAAAATTTCTTGTAAAGTTTGCCCTTTTAAATCACCATTAGTTACAACTGAAACATTTCCATCAACATCAGAAACTTCCCAGCTTTCCCCAATATCATTTCTTGTTGATTTTTTATTAAAAAGTGTTTTCAACTTTTCTCCACCCCAAATTTTATCTTTTAAAATAGGTTCAAATTTTATTGGATAATTTATTTTCATCATTTTTTTCTTTTAACTTAATTATCCCAAGACATTTTAAATTGGGCGTCTTCCATTCTGTTTCCGCTATCGTCATCACAAATGGCATAATTAAAACCAGATCTTAAACTGTACCCGGCGTGTTCACCATTTTTATTAATAGCAATAAAACCAACTTGTAAATATTCCATATCCTTATGATTTTTATGCTTGCTGTAAATACGTTCTACAATTTCTTTACAAGCATCATTAGGTGATTTCCCTTGTCTCATTAACTCAACCACCATTGCACTTCCTGCCGTTCTAATAACTGCTTCTCCTAAACCTGTCGCTGCTGCTGCTCCAACTTCATTATCCAAAAATAATCCAGCACCAATAATTGGAGAATCGCCAACTCTACCATGCATTTTCCAAGCTGCACCACTAGTAGTGCAACCACCTGAAAGATTTCCATCTCCATCAACCATTAGCATACTAATTGTATCATGGTTTTCCATATTTATAACTGGCTTATACTTAGATTCTTTAATCCATTTTTTCCAATCTTTCTCAGCTTTAGCAGTTAGTAAATTTTCTTCCTTAAACCCTTCAGACAATGCAAATTGAAGTGCTCCTTGACCAGATAACATAATGTGAGGTGTATTTTGCAATACTTTTTTAGCAACTGAAATAGGATGCTTTATTCCTTGTAAAAAAGAAACAGAACCACAATCACTTTTATGATCCATAATACAGGCATCCAATGTTACTTTTCCTTCTCTGTCTGGAAAACCTCCATAACCAACGCTTCTTACTTCTGGGTCTGCTTCAGGTATCATTAATCCAGCTTCTATTGCATCTAAAGAATGGCTTCCACTTTTTAATTGTTTCCAAGTTTCTTCATTTGCAGGTAAACCATGATTCCATGTAGAAATAATTACAGGTTTCTTTTTTGATTTTACAGAAATATTAAGATTTCCATCTTGATTTTTTTCAACAATTTCGCCACAACTCATAATAGTACTTATTCCAATACTTCCTAATGCTGCTTTTTTAATAAAATTTCTTCTATCTGACATAGTTGTGGTTTAATTAAATGTTATTGAAGATAATGCCATCGTGTTTTTAAACTCTTTCTTTGGAAGTTTTCCCATTGTAAAGACAAGTTTTCCACCTTGCATTATCTCTTTATGAGTAATGTAATTTCTTTGTATTTGCCCTCCATTTAATTCTATTGATTGAATATAAATGTTTGCAGTACTATTATTGATTGCTTCTATTTCAAATTTATTTCCACTTTCTAAATTGATAATCGCATTATCAAATAAAGGTGATCCAAAACTATAAATTCCCTGAGCTGGATTAACAGGATAAAACCCTAATGAACTAAAAATATACCAAGAAGACATTTGTCCACAATCCTCATTTCCACAATGTCCGTCGGGTGTATTTTTATATTGTGTTTCAAGTATTTCTCTAACTAATTTCTGAGTTTTCCAAGGTTTCTGAATATAATTATATAGATAAGCAACGTGATGGCTAGGTTCATTTCCATGCGCATATTGACCTATCATACCAGTACTAAAAATTGGAAGTTTATCCTCTGGCATTGGTTTTAAAGAAAACATGGTATCTAGTTTCTTTTCAAATAGTTTATTTCCTCCAACTTCTTGAATTAAACTTTCGATATTTTGAGGAACTGACCAAAAATATTGCCAAGCATTACTTTCACAAAAATATGCAGTGTATTCCTTTGGAATAAAATCTTTAACAAATTCACCATTTTTATATTTAGGTCTCATAAACGTACTTTGAGAATCATACACATTTCTCCAATTCTCAGACCGTTTTAAAAAGTAAGTATAATCATCTGTTTTATTCAATGCTTTAGCAAACTGAGCAATGCACCAATCATCATAAGCATATTCCAATGTTTTAGACACCGACCAGTTTTCATGCTGTTCTTCAACTGGAACATATCCAATTTTTTTATAACTATCTATTTGGCGAGTGTCTGTCATTGCACTTTTTTTACAAGCTTCAAAAGCTAAAACAGCATCAAAATTTTCAATACCTTTAAAATAAGCATCAACAATAACAGGAACTGCATGATAACCAATCATCATATTGGTTTCATTTCCTTGCATAGACCAAACTGGTAACAAACCCGTTTCTTTATAATGAGCCAACAAAGAATTTACCATATCAGAAGTTCTCTCTGGATGAACAATCGTATATAATGGATGTGCTGCTCTGTATGTATCCCAAAGAGAGAATGTATCATATCGCTCAAAACCAATGGCTTTTTGAATACTGTCATTTGCACCTTTATATTGGTTGTTATAATCACTTAACAAAGTAGGAGCCAACATAGATTGATACATCATTGTATAAAAAATTTCTTTTTTATCTTTTTCTGAAGTAGTCACTTCAATTTTTCTTAATTCTTTTTCCCAAGAATTATTGGCTTCATCTTTATATTTTTCGAATTCAAACCCATTAGTCTCTTTCTCCAAAGATTTATAGGCTCCATCCAATGAAGCAGATGAAACTCCAGTTTTTAAGACTATTTTTTGGTTTTCAACGGTTTTATAATTTAAAATTATTTTGGTATTTTTTCCAGTAGCCGAATTTTCGATAAGATGATTATCTTCAAATAGCTGATGAGCATCAAACTCTTTTGACAGTTTGATAACAAAATATACACGTTGATCTTTTGCCCAACCTGTAGATTTTCTATATCCTTCAATTGTTGAATAATTAACAACTTTTAAATACGTTTCGGTAGGAGCATCCCAATTCAAAGCATACCCTAAATCAATATGGATTTGAGATTTTTCATCTTTAGGAAAAGTATATTGATGTATTCCTGTTCGTCTAGTGGCTGTTAATTCTGCTTTAATTCCAAAATCCAACAAATCAACTGAATAATAGCCTGGTGAGGCTTTTTCTCTATCGTGTGAAAAAACAGAAAAGGGTTTGTTATTATTTTCTTTAATTCTTTTATTAGAACGACTATTGGTTGGCATCACCAAAATATCATACAAATCACCGGCACCTGTTCCTGTTAAATGCATATGCGAGAATCCCGAAATTATAGAATCTTTATAATAATAACCTGAAATTCTATCCCAACCTGGAATTCCAATATCTGGACTTAATTGCACCATTCCAAAAGGAACTGTTGCTCCTGGATATGTATTTCCAGGGCCATCAGTACCAATAAACGGATTTACATAATCAGTTAATTTTAGTAGTTTTGCCTCTTGTTTTACACAACTAACAATACTTAATAAAACTATGAATAATGTAAGTCCAATTTTTTTCATTTATTACTTTTTAAAACTTTCTTTAGTTTCTTTAATTGTTTGTAAATATTCCTTTGTTAAAGCATTTCCATCAAAAAATGTAACTCCTTTAGCTCCATTTTCTTTTGCTAATAAAATTGCTTCTTTTAATTCCTCATTAGATTTAAATGGAGGCATATAAACACCTGCGTTTAATCCAATTCCTTTACCCTTTAAATCTTCAACTCCTTGCTTGGTTGCAAATCCAATCCAATCAATTTCTTCATTATAAAAACCATGATAAATCATTGGATAGACTTCATCAATATTCCATTTGTCCCAGCGTTGACGTACCATATGATCTGCCATTTCAGGGTAAGGAAATACAGCTGCAGTTAATTTTTTATTGTATTTATGTGCTATTTCATAAGCTTCATCAACAACTCTTTTAACAGCATTTAAACGAAACTGTTTCCACTCCATATCTATTGACGTATTTCCACTTTCTTTAGGGTTTTTATGATGTATTTTTTCAAACTCACTAATACAAACATCACAGTAACAAAAATCAAATTCTGGCATCTCTGTTTCTTGTTTTAAATTGTATTTAGGAAGTAATCCTATTGGTAAGAAAATATCAGAAAAACGAATATAATCTAAATGAACACTTTCAATTCCATCAATTTTAGCCAAACCTTCTACTAAGCCTAAAATATGATTACGTGATTCCTTTCTTGTTGGACATAACCATTGATAATACTCTACATAAGGTCTCGTATCAAAACACGACTTTCCTTCTTTACTAACAGCATACCATTCTGGATGGGTTAATGCGATAGAATCTCCAGGGCGGTTCATTGTCATTATCCAAGCATGAACTTTTAACCCTTTTTCTACTGCAATTGGAGTTATTCTATTTAATAAAACAGGATCAGTACCTGTATTAATTAATACTTCATCAATACCTGCATTTTTATATTTTTCAAACTCTTGAGCATATGCTTCGTTTGATTTTTTATTATTAGCAGTCGTCCAAACTCCAAATTCAAATTCAGAAATGGTTTTTTCTTCCACTTTTGGCTTTTCTACTTTACTTGTGCACGAAACAATACTAATTAGTAATGCAATTAAAAATACTTGATTTCTTTTCATTATTGAGTTATTTTGAAATAAATTTTCCATCTTCAGTAACAATCAATGTTTTATTAGAAAATGGGCTTTTAACAGTTAAATTATATCCCGTACTATGAATTTCAAATGTAGGAATTAATGTTTTATGTGATACAATAATTGCCTTAGAAGTTAAACTATCTATAGTAGTTGAATATTTATTATTATTTTTAAAAAATTCTTTTTGAGCTCTGTGTAATTTGTATAGTTCCCACTTAATTTTTTCATCTTCTGAAATTATAAAATTATCTTTTTGACCCGCTAATTTTGATGAAAAATAAACATACCCCCATTTTTCAGGTTCGTGCATATTTATTACACCTGTAGGTGACCAAACCCAATTGTGCTCATGTAAAAATTTTCCATCAGCATCTTTTTTACGTTTGTATTGATTATCTGTAATTTGAAAATCCCAATTCACTCTTGAAAAGTTTACTCTCCAAAACTGATCCTTAGGTACATTTTTTTCAAAATAAGATTTTTTATATACACTCCAAGGAATAGCCATTTCAACAATCCAACCCTTATCTATATCTTTTGGATTATTAATTGTCCCGTCAATTTTAACAGCTGATTTTAACCCAGTAGCAGTCCAATCATTTAAAACTACATTTCCTTCTCTATATGGTTTTGAAACAAATAAATCCCAATTTGTATTTAAAGCATTCAATTCTAATTCATAATAATTATGTGTATCTCCATCAGGATCAATAAAAACTTCAAAATCATTGTTATAAAAAATAATAGTGTCTTTTTGCTTCAAATTTGCCCAAACATGAGGTTCTTCAATTTTTGCAAGTATATAAAAGTAGGTTTCATCCCATAACATTTTTACCTGAGTGTTATAGGTTGGTGTTTTTTCACCTTCAATATCAATAAAGCTTTGAGACCATTCTACCTTACTCCAAGATATATCATTGTCTTCTCCATCTATTTTAATTGCTGAAGAAGTTTGATATGCAACATAACTATTAGGAATAATTTCTTTATTAGATTGAGCACAGCTCATTAATGAAAAGCATCCTATAATTACTAAAAACTTAAACTTTAAATCCATAAGTATATAATTTTACAAACTATTATCCATTGTATATTGAATCACTTCACTTAATTTTCCAAATGCCATAGCAACTACGGTATCTGCAGCACCATAATAAATAGTTAATTTATCTTCCTTCTCATCATGCAAAGCAGCACATGGGAATACAACATTAGGAACATCTCCTACTTGTTCATAATTCACATGTGGTCCTAATAAGTAAGGTTGTGTTCTATATTTTACAATTTCAGGTTTGTGCTCATCTAAAATTGCAGCTCCCATTGCATATCTAAATCCATTACAAGTGTTTATAACTCCATGATATAGCATTAACCACCCTTCTTTTGTTAAAATTGGAATTGGACCAGCACCAATCTTAGTACATTGCCAAGCACTATCTTCAAACGGTGTTGCTTTCATAACACAACGGTGTTCTCCCCAGTATTTCATATCTGGACTATAGCTAATGTAAATATCTCCAAAAGGAGTATGTCCATTATCACTTGGACGGCTTAACATTGCATATCTTCCATTAATTTTTTGCGGAAATAATACGCCATTTCTATTGAATGGTAAAAAAGCATTTTCACATTGAAAAAACTCTTCAAAATCGAATGTATAGGCGATTCCAATTGTTGGTCCGTGGTATCCATTACACCAAGTAATCCAATATCTATCTTCAATAAAAACTACACGAGGATCGTATTTGTAATCTGAATCTATCATTTCAGTATTACCCGCTTTCATTTCAATTGGTTCATGATTTATATCCCAATCGATTCCGTTTTTACTGAACCCAGCAAAAATATTCATTTGAACTGCTTTATTATCACATCTAAAAACACCAGCAAAACCATCTTTAAATGGTACTACTGCGCTGTTAAAAATACTATTTGATGATGGAATTTGATCTCTTTTAATAATTGGATTTTCAGTATATCTCCAAATTACTTCATTGCTATCTTCAGGTCTATCTTGCCAAGGAATACTACTCACTTTATTCTATTTTAATTATTTATACTTATTTTCAAACTATTAATTCGGAATCTTTCTAACTCTATCTAACCAAATAAACTTAAGAATTATTGAAGTTATTATAAATATTGCTAATGCTATTAGAGTTTTTGGATAATCTCTAATCATTAAATAAATTGGTAATACAATCATACTTGATTGCCAAATAATACCAATTGCGCAATTCCCCATATCTAACCAAAAATCAGAATTTTTTTCAGCAGTTATATCATCTTTTTTCAACTCATTCAAAACAGGTTTCCAAAAACCCCAAGGGCGCACATTTTTATAAAATGACTTAAGCACTTCCATATTTGTAGGTGCACTTAAATAAGTTCCTAAAAATGAACCCAAAAGTGAGAACCCAAATATTATTGGAAATAAGTAAATTGCTGATATATTTGATAATTCATAAAATATTGAACCTTCAACAAAATTTGCTTTATTTTGATCTAATAAAAATTGTAAACTTGCAATAATTAAACCTGCAAACATTCCCCAAAAATAACCCCAACCATTAAAACGCCACCAAATCCATTTTAAAAAATTGGCGGCTACATAACCACCAAAAAGAGCACTTGTAATCCACAATGTTAATGAATTAATAGAGTCTGCAAAAAAGCCCATAAATACACCAAGACCAACAACCGCAAATGAGGCTATATGACTGGCTTTTATATAATGTTTATCACTTGCAATTGGTTTAAAATATTTTTTATAAATATCATTTACAATATATGCCGGTCCTGCATTTACAAAAGCAGAAAAAGTTGACATAAACGCAGCTAACAATCCTGCTAAAAGCAACCCTTTAATACCTACTGGCACATGAAAATTAATAACTTTAGGAAGTATAATTTCTAAATCTGCACCTGTTAGGTTTGGATTGGCAATCATTTCAGGAGCTAATACTACTAGAGCGATAACTACCACTCCTCCAATTAATAAATATCTTGGAATAAATAATATTAAATTGGTAAACCCAGCCATATATGCTGCTTCTTTAACCGTTTTGGTAGATAAAATACGTTGCATGTCAAAACTAGGAGTTGGTCCTGCAATACTTGCGAAAAAACCTTTAAATAAGCTCATCCCAATTAAAGCACCAAACATTTTATAACCTTCAGAATCTACTAAATTATTGAAAGCCTGATATTTAGAAGAATCCCAAAGTGTATCTAATTCCCAACTAAAGAATACATTTTTCCATTCAGCAGTAATTACATTGGTAATTTGAGCATCGCTGAAAGCAAAAAACGCATATCCAGCTACCAAAATACCTGCAATTACCATAATACCGTATTGTAAAACTTCAGTAGCAACAACAGAAAACATTCCTCCTTTTATGGTATAAATTGTAGTCAGAAAAATGATAATTAAAGCATATGATTGTTCAGAATTAAAGAGTATCGAATTCCCTATTTGCAATGTTAAATCCCAAGGTAAAATAACAGTCATAAATTTACCAACACCTTCAAAAAAGTAGGCAATAAAACCAATTGCAGCTACAACTGCAAAAATTGCTACAATTTTATGAGAAGCTCTTCCTGCCCTATCATCTCCAAAACGAGTTAAAATCCATTCAGAACCTGTCATTATATTTGATCTTCGTATCCAAACGGCTAAAAACATCATTATAAAAATCTGGTTCCATATAGGCCATAGCCACATAAGCATAAAACTCTTAGCTCCATATAAAAAAAGCCAACCTACCATTAAAGCTGTTCCAGAAATATCAAACATTCCAGATCCATTACTTAAACCTAGGAAATACCATTTAATATTATTACCTCCTAAAAAATAAGAGTTTAAGCCTTTAGAAGCTTTTTTAGAAACCCAAATTCCTACAAATAATGTTAGTATAATATATACTGCTATTATTGAAACATCAATTATATCCATACTCTACTTTACAATTTTATTAATTCCCCAATTTTTATTCGGTGTATTTCCCATAATAAACTGAAGTGTTCCACCTTGCTTTAATTCTTTGTGTGAAATTGTTGTTCTATTAAATTCTTCACCATTTAAAGTAGCAGATTGAATGTACAGATTAGCATCTGATACATTTTTCGCTATTATAGTAAATGAAGTATTTTCGGATACTTTTATCGTAGATTTTTCAAAAATGGGACTACCAATTTGGTATTCTCCTGAAGCTGGACTATAAGGATACAACCCTAAGGAACTAAAAACATACCAGGCTGACATTTGTCCGCAATCTTCATTTCCACTTAATCCTTCTGGAGAAGTATTGTATTGTGTTTTTAAAATTTCACGAACCCAATATTGTGTTTTCCAAGGTTTGTTAGCATAATTGTACATATATGCAATATGATGACTTGGCTCATTTCCGTGCGCATATTGCCCTACCATTCCTGAGATATCTGAAGATACATTTTCTCCCGTAATTTCAGAAGACTCCGTGAATAGTTGCTCTAATTTATTTGTAAAATTCTCATTTCCACCATGAAGTTTTATTAAATTTTCCACGTCATGTAAAACAAACCAACTATGTTGCCAAGCATTTCCCTCTGTATATTCAGCATGAACTCTATGAGCAGAATATTTTGGATCAAATGGCTCTTTCCAGTTTTTTTCAGTAGCATCTTTCCCTCTCATAAATCCAGTTTTGGCATCGAATAAATACTCATACGCTTTAGATCTATTTAAGAAATATTTGTAATCATCTTCTTTTCCTAATTCTTTTGCTATTTGAGCCACACACCAATCATTATATGCATATTCTAACGTAATTGTTACTGACTCATCCAATAAATTATGAGGGACATATCCGTATTTCTTATAATGATTTAACCCTCTCTCGTCTTGCATCATTGTCGTTTTCATTGCTTCGTAGGCTTTTTCAATATCAAAGCCTTTAACCCCTTTTAAGTAAGCTTCAGCAATTACTGAAACAGAATGATACCCCGTCATCGTATTTGTTTCATTTGCATACAAAGTCCAAACAGGTAAAATATTTTTAGTTTCGTAATATGACAACATTGAATTTATAATGTCCGCAACTTTTTCAGGTTGTAAAATAGCTAACAATGGCTGTTCAGCTCTAAAAGTGTCCCATAAAGACAATGTTGAATACGCTGTAAAATCATTGGCTTTTGAGATTACATCATTCTCCTTTCTATATTCACCATTAACATCACTGTATGTTACAGGAGCAATTTGTGTATGATACAATGCGGTATAAAACATTGTTTTTAAATCTTCATTAGAGCTTTCAACTTCAATCTTGGATAAATTTGAATTCCAAATTATTTCAGCTTCATTTTTAACTTCATTAAAATTAAAACGATCTCCAGAAGAATTTAAATTTTCAATCGCATTTTCAATACTTACTGAAGACACGCTTACTTTAACTTGTAATTCTTCCGATTCTTTGTTATCAAAAAATAACTGTGCATAGGTTTTTTCTCCATTAACATCTTTCAACTTAACATTTTCACCATCTTTTACAAGATTATATTTTGATATTGATTTTGAAAACTTAGCCACAAAAAATACTTTTTGGTTCTTTGCCCATCCTGTGGAATGTCTAAATCCTGAAATAGTATTTTCATCAATTATATTAATTCCTGAAGCTAATCCTTTATCCCAATTAATTGCAAACCTAAGATCAACAACAACAGATTGCATATCTCCTTTTTCAAAAGTATATTTATGGTTAGCTGTTCTTAAGCTTGAAGTTAATTCAGCCTTAATATTAAAATCATTCAGTAATACACTATAATACCCTGGACTCGCTTCTTCATTTAAATGAGAGTAAGATGATTTATAAGAAACGTCATCTCTTGACTTAATCTCACTTGTTAAATCAACCTCTTTATTTATTGGCATAAAACGAATATCTGCCAAATCTCCAATTCCCGTTCCACTTAAATGTAAATGACTAAAACCAATAGTGATAGAATCTGAATAGTGATATCCAGAACACCAATCCCATTTAGAAATTCCATTATCTGGACTAACTTGCAACATCCCAAAAGGCACAGTTGCGCCAGGATATGTATGTCCATGACCACCAGTTCCTATAAAAGGATTCACATATTTAGAGGCTAAAATTTTATCTTTTTCAATGTTAGTACACGAATTAATAACTACTAAAAACCCAACTAAACAAGTAATATATACTTTTTTCATAATGCCATTTTTTCTATACTGCTGAAATATTCATTTTGCTATTCACTAATTTAGTTATAAATATTATTTAATTTAGCACATCAAAAAAATAAATTAGACGTATGGCATCTAAACAACGCCCAACATTAAAATAGTAAGATAATGTCTATTATTAAAAACATGAAAAATATAAGATTGAATGTTGCTAAAGAGATTACATTAAGGCATCATATCCTCTTTTGGTCTATTTATTTTATCTTTAATATATTACGCTGGGGAAGTTATCATGATGATTATGGCTATTCACTAAGAACCAACCTAATAGGATTCCCTATACATATGACTTTATGCTATTTAAATGTGTATGTTTTAATGCCCAAACTTGTATTTCAAAAGAAATATTTAGCCTATGTAGGTATGCTTCTACTCGCACTTTTTATAATGCTTTTGGTTAAATTTAACCTGACCTTTTTCTTTGAAAATGGAAATGTTTGGCCAGAAGGATATGAAATACACAAATTAACGTTAAACTATTCAATTGATATGATGATTGGAGAATTGTATGTAATAACGTTTGTAACAGCTATTAAAATTACAATGGACTGGTTAAAGGAACATAAAAGGGTAACAGATTTAGAAAAAATACAATTAGAAACAGAACTATTATTTTTAAGAACTCAAGTTTCTCCTCATTTCCTTTTTAACACACTGAATAATATTTATTCCCTATCCTTAGAAAATTCAAAAAAAACACCTAAAATAATTCTAAAACTCTCAGAATTAATGCGTTACTTACTATATGAAACAAATACCAAGAAGCAGAGTTTAGAAAAAGAATTATTAAATATTCAAAATTATTTAGATTTAGAACGGATACGTTTTGATGAAAGATTAGAAGTAAATATGAATATTACTGGAAACATTAAAAATAAAAAAATAGCTCCAATTCTTCTACTCTCTTTTATTGAAAATTCATTTAAACATGGAGCTTACAAAAATATTGGCAAAATTAGAATTGATATAGATTTTAATATTATTGAAGATTTTCTTTACTTTCGTATTTCAAATCCGACACCAGCAATTTCAGATTTCAACCAACAATTTAATACTTCTGAAGGAATCGGATTAAAAAATGTAAAAAAAAGACTAGCACTTGGTAATAAAAAAGAAGAATATAAATTGAAAATTAAAAATATAGATAATTTGTTTATAGTAGAACTTAAAATAAAGGTAGCATGAAAATAAAATGTATAATTATTGATGACGAGCCATTAGCTATAAATGTTATCAAAAATCATTTAAAAGAAATTAATAATATTGAACTTGTAAATACATTTAATAATGCAGTTGAAGGATTATCTTTTATTAAGGAGCATAAAATAGACTTGATTTTTTTAGACATTAACATGCCTTTACTTGATGGATTAAGTTTTATTAAAAGCCTTGAATTAAAACCTCATATCATAATTACAACTGCACATTCAGAATTTGCCGTTGATTCTTTTGAATTAGACGTTTTAGATTATTTATTAAAACCAATACCATTTCCTAGATTTGTTCAAGCTATAAACAAAGTATACCGAAGGAGCTTAGATTTAAATAGTAAACTAACTTCTACAGAAAGACAGTATATTTTTGTGAAAATAGATAAAAAGAAAATGAAAAAAATCTACTTAGATGAAATTTTAGTAATTGAAAGTTTAAAAGATTATTTAAAAATTAATACACTCACAAAACGATATATTATCCACCAAACATTAAGTAGTTTTACCGAACAATTACCGCCTAATAATTTCATAAGAATCCATAGATCTTATACAATATCCATAGATAAAATTGAGACAATTGAAGGTAATAGTGTTGAAATAGGAGGAATTAGATATACAATAGGCAGAACTTATATCGATCAGGTTAAAAAAATTATTTTTAATACATGATATTCATAATCTTGAGTTTTTAATTTAAGCAATTGATTAGAATAGATCCCTAGAAGAAAAATAGACCCCTTTTTTGATGCCTAATTTATAGAATAATAGTAGAAAAATAGAATTTCTTAGAAAAGTAAAAAGTACTA
>ERZ889078.502-NODE-502-length-35390-cov-8.968388_pt1 | contig 35390 bp, 29 predicted proteins | sample MGYA00521266_ERZ889078 | MGnify/ENA primary metagenome ERZ889078 (study PRJEB32303, sample SAMEA104408618) | aquatic metagenome | biome: Brackish water; feature: Pelagic; material: water | place: Baltic Sea | collected 2014-06-16T06:34:00 | depth 76,534 m ...
CGGATCAAGTCTCGCGTATGCGGCCCCATATTGCCGTCGATCTTCACCGAGACGCCGAGGACGGTGCCCAGCGCGGCCTGCGCCCACTTGGCGAAGGTGTCCGGCGCGTTGACCATGTTCGGGCGAGTGGCGTTCGGGTTGACGGCCTGCTTGCCGCCCCGGTAGCCGATGCCCTGCGCCTGCGCCTTGGCCCCGCCTTGCAGCGCGCCGCTCTTGCCGAGCTCGTGCAGCATCTTCGCTCGGTGTTTGTCCTGCAGGGTGCCCGCGCTCATGGGATCCTCCGAAGTTCATCGTGTTCAGGATAGCGCGCAGCCAGTCTGTCGCGCCATCCTAGGGTTGCAGTGCAGGTTCGCCCAGCACCCAACGATCCAAAATCCGCGCCGCCGCGTGTTTGTCCACCACCGTCTTCAACCTGCGACCTCGCACGCCCAACAACCCGAGGTGGGCCTTGGCTTCGCGCGACGTGTTGGCTTCGTCGACGAGCCACACCGGCGCTGTCTGCGCCGCTTGCAGCGCGATGGCGAAGTTCCTGGCCAGGCGCGCGGAACAGTCGCGTGGATCGGGGGCCTCGGGTGGTAGGCCCACCACCCACAGCGCCCCTTTCAGCCGATCAAACTGGGCTTGCAGGCGCGCGATGTCCGTACGTGTGCCTTTGCGTACGAGCACCGAGTCGGCGAGCGCCATGCCGGTGTCGACATCGAGCACGGCGACGCCGATGCGCACACGGCCGATATCCAGCGCAACAGCGCGAAGCCCGCGTCGCTGCGCCATCGTCGGCTCCGGTAGCGCTTCAGCGGTCATCGTCGTCCTACCTTGTAAACAGCCAGACGCCACCGTACTTGCCATCGACCCGCGCTGCGGCGATTCTGCCGCGACGCTGGCCTGCGGATTGGAGATCATCGCCATGACAGACCTGACCACACATTCCAGCAGCCCCGTCGTCATCTACCGGACACGTGTGTGCCCGTACTGTGTCATGGCTGCCCGGTTCTTTGACCGCAAGGGCGTAGCCTATGAAGAGATCTACCTCGACGGCAAGCACGATGCCCGCGAGGCCCTTGAGGCACGGACCAACTGGCGAACCGTCCCGCAGATCTTCGTTGGCGACAACTTCGTCGGCGGGTTCATGGACGTCGCCGCGCTAGACCGCACCGGCGAGCTCGACGCGATGCTCGCGAAGGTCTCCGGGTGAGATGTAGACCCCTACCCAGTCGTGTCGTCGTCGCGGCGTCGATGCTGATGATCGTCGTCGGCAGCGCGGTGTCTTGTACTGGTGTGCGGACCCGTCGCACGGACCTGCGGGACGCGGTGCACGAGTACAATATCGCGGTCCGCTGGGGACACGTGCAGAAGGCGTCCACCTTCATCCCAGCCGCCAAACGGGCCGAGTTTGTGGTGCGAAAGCGCCAGGCGATGGCGCGCATGCAGATCCACGAGGTCTCGATTCGCAACGTTCGGTTGAAGGAGAACAACGAGGTCGCCGAGGTGCTCGTGCAGCTCTCGTTCTCCATCGGCGCCGATCCGATCATCCGCAATCATCTCGTCCAGCAACACTGGCGGTATCGTGACGCGCAGTGGCTGCTGATATCGCGCAGGCGGGTGGAATCGACGGCGACAGGGCGCGCGCCCCAGCCAGACGATCTGTACTGACTGTCCGTGCTGACTGTGCTGACTGTGCTGACTGTGCTGACTGTGCTGACTGTGCTGACTGTGCTGACACGTTGAGGTTGTGATGCGGGTGGTGAAGAAGTTCGGCGGTTCCTCCCTCCGGGACACGGCGAGCGTGCGGGCTGTGGCGGCGCATGTGGCGCGGGCCCACGAAGCTGGGCATGGGGTGGTGGTCGTCGTCTCGGCGATGGGAAAGACCACCGACGAGCTCATGGCGTTGGCCCACCAAGTCAGTCCACATCCGGATCGTCGCGAGCTCGACATGCTGCTGACGGCCGGAGAGCGGATCTCCATGGCGCTGCTCGCCATGGCGGTGCGAGACCTGGGGGTGCCGGCGACGTCGCTCACCGGCAGCCAGTGCGGGATCATCACCAACGACCGCCCCGGCGCGGCGCGGATCGTAGAAGTCCGGCCGTACCGGGTCGAGGACGCGTTGGACGCAGGTCACGTCGTGATCGTCGCCGGTTTTCAAGGTGTGAGCTATCGACGCGAGGTCACGACGCTGGGCCGCGGCGGCAGCGACACCACCGCGGTGGCGTTGGCAGCCGCGATCGGCGCCGAGGTCTGCGAGATCTACTCGGACGTCGACGGCGTCTACACCGCTGATCCACGCGTGATCCTGGGCGCGAAGCGGCTCAGCGCGCTCTCGCACGACGAGATGTTGGAGTTGGCGCGCGCCGGCGCCAAGGTCTTGGCTGAGGACGCAGTCGCCTGGGCGCGCCTCAACAACGTCGCGCTTTTTGTGCGCGCCGCCGACGGCCGACCCGGCGAGACGCTGGTGCGCGTCGACCCGCCTGAGGCCCACACCGGCGTCGTGGGTGTCGCCGCGCGGCCCGACGCGTGGCTCTGGCGCTACCCGGCTGCGCTGCGCAGCTTGGCGCTCGCTCGCCTGGGTTCGGCCGGCGTAGCGCCCCTGGTCGACACAACGATGCCGGCAGGCGACGCGCTGCTGCTCATCGCACGAGATGTGGCCGACGCGGTGGATGGTGCGTTCGCGACGCTCTGCGCCGACCTGAGCGAGCTGCTGAGCCCCGAGGCGATGCTCGCCCAGGGTACCCTCGTCAGCGTGGTCGGGACCGGGGTCGGGCGCGACCCGTCGCTCGCAGGCCGATTTGACGCGGCGCTGTCGCAGATCGCCCCGTTTGCGCCACGAATTAGCCAGGGCCTGATGCGTTCCGCCTTGGTCGAGCCCGGCTCGGCCACCCATGCCGTCGGCGCTCTCCATGCGGCGCTGATCACAGAGGCGCCCGCATGATCATCCCGACCCACCCTCGCAATCGGCCCCTGTTCATGGGCTATTTGGTGCCGATCTCTCTGGGGATGGCGCTGACCATCGGGTGCGCCGGCGCGGCGAAGCTGCCCGCCAAGGGCCCACAGACGGCCGAAGCCGTGTTAGCCAAAGCGCTCGCGCGGCCGCTGCCCACCAGCGTCCAGGGCATGAGTCGACTCGAAGCGTTCGTGGACGGCACCGCCAGCAAGGCCGACGTCGTGTTGCTCGTCGAGCGCCCGAATCGCGCGCAATTCAAAGCGTTGACCCCGACCCTGGACCTCGTCGCCGTGCTCAGCACGGACGGCAAGCGTTTCACGAGCTACGAACGCGGCGCCGCGAAGTGCTACGTCGGGGAGGCTTGTCCGAAGAACCTGGGGCGCCTCGTTCCGATCGCGTTGCCACCGCGGCAGCTCGTTGAGGCGGTGCTCGGGCGGCCGCCGCTCATCGACGCACAGAGCCAGAAACTGACCTGGGATGCGGACCGCGGCGCCTATCGCGTGTTGCGCGTGAGCGTCGATGGCCACTGGCAGCAAGAGCTGTGGGTGATGCCCCAGACCTACCGAATCCTCGCATCCGTGGTGCGCAAGGACGGCAAACGTGTGGCCTCGATCGCCTACGGGGCGCTCGAAAAACTCGGCCCCGCAGCGCCGCCGGCCATCATGCGACTCAAGCTGCCGGAGCGGAAGATCGACATGTCGCTGACGCTCCGCGACGTCACCCTGAACGAAGACATCGAAGACGAGGCATTTGCGTTGTCGTGCCCGGGCGGTACGGTACCCATCGAGTTGCCGTGTCGGTGACGCTGGAGGCGAACTCGATGCGTGAAAGCCCCTTATTCATCGTGATCGAGGGTATCGACGGCGCAGGCACGACCACGCAGGGCGATCGCCTGTGCGCGGCGCTGCGTCGATCGGGTCGCGCCGTGCACCGAACCCACGAGCCCTCCGATGGCGAGATCGGCCAGCTTGTGCGGCGCGCGCTGCGCCATGAGACGAAGAATCGCCTGAGCGCCCGGCAGGTGGCGCTGCTCTTCGCCGCGGATCGCCTCGATCACTGCCGCAACGAGATCGGCGTCGCCCTTGCGCGTGGTGACACGGTGGTCTGCGATCGCTATCTCGGCTCGTCGCTGACGTTTCAGGTCATCGACGGCGCTGGCGATTTCGACGCGGACTGGGTGCGCAGCTTGAATCAGCCGATCATCACGCCGGATCTGTCGCTGCTGATCGACGTTCCGGTGGAGGTCTCTCTCTCTCGCATCATCGCTCGCGGTAAGCCGATAGAGCGATTTGAGGTGGCCGAGACGCTGACGAAGGTGCGCGAGCGGTACCTGAAGGTGTTCACGGCGGAGACGGCGGGGCTCGGTGAGGTCCAGATCATCGATGGCACGCCCGATGCGCACACAGTGGCGTTTGAGGTGATCGGGCGCGTCATGGCGGTCGTCGATCGGCGTCGCAGCGCGCGTCCCGCGGGTGCGCGATGACCGGCCGAGCCAAAGATGGTCAGCCCACCTCGTTGCTCTCCGCCGCCGACGCCGCGCGTGCCGCGGAGTCGACCGTGGAGACCGCCGACTTTGGTGATCTGCTCGGACTCATCAACAGCGACGGATCCGACCCGTTGGCCGCCGCTGCCGCCGACGGTCAGGGAGAGCTCAGCCCGCGGCACCAGGTGACGGTGGCCAGCGACGAGGGTCCGGACACGGTCGGCGGGGCGACGTTCGTCGCGCTGCACAGCGGCGATGTCGTCACCGAGCACGACGAGACAATCAACCACATTGGGCCGAGCGGCGCTCCGGTGAGCGACGACCCAGACGCGACCGAGATGGAGCGGCATCCAGGGCGAACCAACGACATCGACCCTGCGCGCGTCGACGAGCGCGCCGCCCTCGGCGCGAAGATCCGCGCGCACCTGGACCGTGACGCCCCCGCCGCCACAGCGGATCCACTCATTGGCGCGCTGATCGGCGGGCGATTTGAGGTGGTGAGCAAGCTGGGCGCTGGTGGTATGGGAGCGGTCTATCGGGCACAGCAGCGCGGAATCGATCGGTCCGTCGCCATCAAGGTGCTGCTGCAAGAGCTGACGAGCAACGAGACCCTCATCCGTCGCTTCACGATCGAGGCGCTCGCCGTCTCTCGGTTGAAGCATCCAAACACCATCCAGATTTTCGACTTCGGCAAGACCGATCAAGGCAACCTCTACATCGCGATGGAGCTGCTCGAGGGCGAGACGCTGTTCGCGCGTCACGCCCGCGAGCGCCGTCTGCCCGTGCGCAAAGCTCTGCGGATTATCGAGCAGGTCGCCGCGTCGCTCGCAGAAGCGCACGGCAAAGGCATCATTCACCGCGATCTCAAGCCTGAGAACATCTTCCTGACACGTGTCGGGGACCACGACGATTTCGTGAAAGTGCTGGATTTTGGGGTCGCGAAGCTCCGAGATGGCACCGGCGACGGCAAGGGCACGCTGACGCAGGCCGGATCGATCTTCGGCACGCCGCGCTACATGAGCCCGGAGCAGGCGTCCGCGCGCCCGGTCGATGCCCGGTCCGACGTGTATGCGCTCGGCGTGATCCTCTACGAGCTGGTCGTCGGTCACGTGCCGTTTCGTAGCGACACGCCGCTGACGCTGCTGATCGCCCACGTCAACGACTTGCCGCAAGCCCCGAGCGCGGCGTGCCCGGACGTGGCGATCCCCTTGGAGGTCGAAGAGCTGATCCTGACGCTGCTCGAGAAGGCACCCGGCGACCGCGTGCAGTCGGCCGGTGAGCTGGCCCACATCTGCGCGGACTTGGCCGGCCGCCTGCCTGAGGCGTTCGACCGACCCGTGGATCTGTCTCAGGCCCAGGCGCTCGGCGTGGCGTTGAGCGCCCCGGAGACGGTTCACGTGCCCATGGCAGGCCTCTCCTCGGACACCGTGCACACCGAGGGGCCACGTACTGAGACCGATGCGCCAGCGCCCGCCACACGCCGACGCGTGGTCATGGCCGCGCTCCTCGTGGCTGCCGGGAGCTTCGCCGGTGGGTTGGTCTGGTTTCAGGGTTCGGACGCCCCTGGGTCGGGCGCCCAGGCTGCAGCGGGCACCGCTGAACACCCGCAAAACCGGGCCGCTGGCGCTGCCGCAGCGGGGGGCGCAGCGGTAGGGCACGGCGCCGCGATCACGGAGATTGACGCGGGACCGACGGCCGTTCGGGTCCAGATCACGACCGTGCCCCCTGGCGCGAACGTGCTGCGTGCGGGCTCGCCCGGCACCCTGCTCGGGACCAGCCCGCTCGCCTTGGAGCGACCGCGCGGGACGCAACTGGCCGTGCGTCTCGAGCGCGACGGCTACCAGTCCCAAGATCTCCGGCTGACGTTTGAGGAGACCACGACCGTCAAGATCGTGTTGCCGCGAGAGGTCGCAGCGGATGCGGGCGCAGCGGCTCCGATCGCGCCGCCCGCCGTCGCAAAGAAGCCAACGGGCACCGGTCGCCGTCGCACGATCAGCAAGAAGCCAACGCCCGCAACGAAGACGGCTCCGAAGCTCGCTCCGACGCCGGACAAGCCCAAGAAGCCGACGAAGCCCAGCACAGGGTTGGTGGGCGACTTGATGTAGCGGGAAGCCCTGCGAGGCTGGTTTTACAGGCTCTTGGCACAACGAAAGCCAATGCCTTCGTGTGGATCGGTGGCGCGCCACGTGAAGCCACGCTCGTCCGACCGACCTTCGCACGGCGCCACCGTCTTCGTGCCAGAGTTCTGGAAGAAGCTGCCACCACGCACAATGCGTTGCGCGCTCTCGTAGGGGCCTGGCAGCGCCGCCTTGGCGATCGGGAGCGACTCGTTCTTGTACACCGCGCAGATCGGCGATTCGCAGGGCAGGTAGCAGTTCGGCTTGCTGGACACATCACCGTCACCACAGGCGCACGAACCACACTCCGGTTTGCAGTTGGCGCGCGCCTTGCCTGAGTTCAGACACGCCACGCACGCTTGGCAGCTGTAGGGTTGGACCGGATCGCACGTGACCTGCCCGAGTCCGTCGCTGGCGGTCCATTCGTACGCGTTGCCGAACAGATCGAACACCGCCACGCCGCCCTCCGTCACTACATCGCCGCTGCTGCTGGTGACAGCCTTCGGTCGGTCGAGCTGGGTGCAGGCGTAGAGGTTGATGTTCTTGTCGCTGCACTTGCCCGGGTGGTCCTGGGGGCCCAGATCCCCGAACGGGTAGACCCGCTTGGTCGCGCTCGTCAACGCCGCGCCGCCCGCGACGCGCTCCCACTCGTACTCCGTTGGCAGCCGTTTGCCGACAAACGCGCAGTACTCCTGCGCCTGCAGCCAGCTCACCTGCACGACAGGGAAGTTGGCATACGTCGGGTTGGGCACCGTGCCGCCGCCCGCCGCCAGTTTTGCCCAGTAATTCGGGATGCCAGACGTATTATCGCCGGCGGGCTCAGAGCAGATCTCCATCTCCACGCAGTACCGATACTGCTCGATCGTGACCTCGTGCACGTCGAACTTGAACGCCGCCAGCTGCACCTTCAGGCTCGGGTAGCCGAGGTTGAACGTCTCGTTCGGCTTGCTCGTGCACGTCTCGTCGGTCGGAACGTTGCAGCCCTCGCGTCCCATGCCGAACTGAAAGGTCAGTCCGCTCGTGATGGAGGCCATCTGCGTCACCGCCGGCGCGGGTCGACCTTCAGCGCAGCCAAGCAACGCCATCAGGCTCACGACGACGAGCAGCGGCCGCGCGCCTGCATTGGTCCGTTGGAAACGCAGCATCATGGACCCTCACTGGCGTGTTCACCCATGGGGCGCAGGGTCTTCCCTTTGACACGGGCGACGCCCACGACGCGATCCGCCTTTGGGATGCCAGACCGGATGCCGTCCCAGATGATGAGCCCAAGTCCCGCCGCCACCGACGCGCCGCCCGCGCCGTAGCCGAGGTTCTGGTAGCCCTCAAAGACCTTGAACTTGGGCGATCCGGCGTACTGTAGCTCTGCCTGACCGCGCGACCAGATGCCACCGCCGATGCCCGCGAGGCCGCCCACCAACAACGGCCACCCCACGATCGCTCGCCATGATGAGGTGCTCTCCACCAGCTCCAGCACGTAGTTGATATGCAGTTCCTGCGCCTCGGGCACACTCACGATCTCCTCGATCGGGCCGTAGCCCGCCTTCTGGATGCTCACCTGATGGCGACCCGGCGGCACCTGAATCGTCCCGGAAAACGGCGTAATCGCCACGATCTTGCCGTTCACAGCGATCTTTGCGCCTCGGACATTGCACCAGAAGCTCAGCGCCGCGAGCTTGACGATCGGCTTCAGTGAAAACACCGCACGCACCTTGCCCGTCTCTGGCACGACGAGGTCTGCTTCAAGCGACGTGTGCCTCGCCAGCACCATCTTGAGCTTGTAGGTGCCGGGGCTGAGGTGGGTGACCAAGGGCGTGGAGCCAAGGATCTTGCCGCCCGGGAGCACCGCGACCGTCGCGCCGCTCGGATTGGTGCCGATCACCACCTCGGGCAGCGACTCGAAGGCGCGTTGGCGAAGCGTGCGCACCAAGTTGGTGACATCCGCTACGTTGGCCGGGCTCGTTCCCGCGTTCTGGCGGCGAAACTGGTCCAGGTAGCGCTGCAGCAATCGAACCGCGTCGCCGTATTTGGCGAGCTTCTCCATACATCGGCCCATGTTGTAGAGGTAGCCGGGCTTCGGGACATGGCTGAACGCACGCGCGAACGCGTCGTGGGCCTGCTGGTACTGGCCAGCGGCGTAGGCCTTGCGGCCAGCGGCTTCGAACGTGTCGGCCTGCATTTTGGGCGTCAGCGCCTGTGTGGTGGGCGCCGGCGCGACAGGTGGGGTCGTCGCCGCGGGTGCCCCAGACGGGGTCGGGACGTCAGCGTGAGCATAGGTCTGCGGCGCGAGGCTCATCGCGGTGACGGCGAGGCCTAGGAGCGCCCGATGTAACCGGAACGGGCGCGACAGGACGCCAAGCAACCGGCCAGCCCGCAGCGAGCGCGGCGGGCACGCAGATGACGGCGCAGCAGGAGCGGCGCGCTGGCGGACGACAGGCTGTTCTGGCATCGAGACGGACTCCACGGTCGGGCGTCTCCCCGAATAGCATGCGCCCAAGTGGCGTGTCGAGAGAGACGGGCCGCGGGCGCTGCGCTCAGCGGACAGTGGTGGAGATGATCGTGAGCTTCGCGCCGTTCCGGATGACGTCCAACGTCCGCGCCCCCGGCGCGACCGACCGCTTCATCCGCGTGCGCGGCATCTGCACCTCGTAGCGAATGCGTCGGACCTTGCCGGCGGTGAAGCCCAGCATCGTCAACCCGAAGCGTTTGCCGGTGGGCAGCGCGACGCCGCCCGCCTGGTTGAGATTCAACCGCAATGTCTGGTCTCGGATGAGCGCAAATTGGTTGTACTGGCCGAGGAATGGCCTGAATTCACGCTGCATGGCCGACAAACGCGGATCCATACGCGCGGTCGCGCCTTTGGAGGCTTCGATCACGCGCACAAGAAACACTGCGGACGGCGTCGCTGGTGCTGCCACGCTCCGCGCGCGTTTGGACGGCGCTGCGGCGGCTTTGGGTCGAACGGCCGCAGCTGTCGGCGGCGTCGCGCTGGCTGGGCCCGCCATCAAAAGCGCCAGCAGGCCGGCCAACAGGCCAACCCGCCGCACGACTGAGCCGTGGCTACGTGTTGCGCGTTCGGCGCTACCGCCGGTCCCAGCAATCTGGGTCGATTGGCTCATCCGGCTTCCCCCCCGTCCGGCTGCATGTGCCAGATGATCATCGTCTCGCCGGGCTCCTCGGCCCCCTCGATCAGCACCGTACCACCGTCGAGCTCCATGTCTTCAATGATCACGCTCGGCTCTCTCTCTGAGCGTAGCACCGCTTTGGCGACGGCCGTCTCGGCGTGGCCGGCGGCCGTCGGGAGCGCCCCGTTCGCGCCGGCTTGATCAACGAGCGCCTGTGTCGCGTCCGTGCGGCCTTGCGTGAGCACCACAGCAAAGAGCAGCGCCGCCATGGCGACGCCCCCGGCGACCCCAATTTGCCCCGCGTCGAAGTGGCGGGTCCAGCCGAAGAGCCGGCCCAGCAGCGTGGTTCGTGGCTCCGCTGCAGCGGCGCGGGCCGGCGCTGGGATCTTCGTCAGGACGCGGCCACGAACACGGCTCAAATCTGCGCTGACGGTCTGCTCGTCACCCAAGACGTGGCTCCGCAGCGCCAACGCCGCGAGGCGCAGATCATGCACAGCGACCTTGGCCGTGGCTTGCACCGCCACCAGCGCCTCGGCCTGCGCCAAGCTGTCGCCGGTCAACTCACCATCGGCGTAGGCCATCAACAGCATCTCTTGTTCTTCGGTCAGTGCCATCGCTGCCTCCTGTTGTGCGACGCGGATCGTCGCAAGCTGCTCGGCCACTCGCCACCTGATCGCCCGCCGCTGGTTGGCCGCTCACGCACGACGCGCCTCCTCCCGGTAGGGCTCCAGCTCGGCCTGGAGTTTCTTGCGGGCGTAGAACAGCCGGCTCATCACAGTGCCCTTCGGGATGCCCATCTCGTCGGCGATCTCCTGGTAAGAGTAGCCGTGCACATCACAGAGCAGCACACACTGCCGGTGGGTCTCCGACAAGGTCGCCAGCGCTGCGTCGAGGGCTTTGCCCATCCGGTTCAGCTCGGTTTCTTTCAGCGGCGACTGTCGACCAAACGTGCCGATCGACGGCACTTTGCCTTCGGACAGGTCGCCAGCGCCGATACGATCATCCAACTCACCTGCGCGCCTTGTTTTGCGCCGTCTCAGCTTGTCGATGCTGCCGTTCGCCGCGATACGACAGACCCAAGCCTTGAAGTTGCTGTCGGGCTGAAACGTGTCCAGCTTCGTCCAGGCCTTCAGAAACGTGTCCTGCACCAAGTCCATCGCGTCCGCCTCGTTTCGCGTATGGGACAGACAAATGCTGAATACCACACGCTTATAGCGATCAATGAGCTGACCAAACGCGTCACGGTCTCCCCCGAGCGAGGCTGTCACCAACTTGGCGTCTACCTGCTTTCTCTCGAGCTCGTCCGTCACGCGTACTCCCAGCCCACATCGTTGAACGATACGGCTCGTTGATTATTCACGCGCCCAGCCAAAAGATCGACCGGCCGCGAAAGACGCGCTTAAGCGCCTTCGCGGCCGGTGCCAATCCACGCTGAGGCCACGCTAGGCGAGCTCGGCCATCAGCAGGCCAGGGCTCTCGAGCAGGGTCTTCACCTGTTGCACAAAGGCAGCGCCGATATGGCCGTCGATCATGCGATGGTCAAAACTGCAGCTCATGTACATGCGCTCACGAATCACGATCTGGTCGTTGACGACCACCGGGCGCTTCTCGATCTTGTGCAAGCCGAGGATCGCGGTCTCCGGAGCGTTGATGATCGGGGTCGCGAACATGCCGCCGAGCTTGCCCAGGCTGGTGATCGTGAACGTGGAGCCGCTGAGCCGTGAGACTGGCAGCGCGCTGGTGCGTGCGCCCTCACCGACCTCGCCGAGCTCGTCCACCAGCGTGCGCATCGACTTCTTGTCGACATCGAACACCACCGGCACCAGCAGCCCGGCGTCCGTGGCCGCGGCGATGCCGAGGTGGTAGCTGCGCTTGAGCGTGATGGTGCCCGCGTCATAGTCGGTCCACGCGTTCAGCATCTCGAACTCGGGGTCTTTCAGCGCGGTGACGACGGCCTTCATCACGAAGGGCAGGTACGTCGTGCGCAGGCCCGCTTCGCGCAGGGCGCGCTTGAGCTTGCTGATCTCAGTGAAATCGACCTCGTCGACGTAGGTGAAGTGAGCGCTCTTGGCCTTGCTCGCGCGCATGTTGTCGCTGATGCGGCGACGCAGCCCGATGATCTTGCGGACCTCGTCGTCCGCGCTGACGACGATCGCGCGCGGCGCTGACGCTGGTTTTGCGGCGTTTTCGGCGGGTGCTTCCGAGGCTTGGGCGACCTGGGTGGCCCAGTTCTGCACGTCCTCGCGTGTCACTCGGCCATGGTCGCCGGTGCCGGCGATCCGACCGATATCGACTCCGAGCGTCCGGGCGAGCTTGCGCGTCGCAGGGGTCGCGCGGATGCGCTCATCGGCGGTCCGGGTCGCCGGCGCAGGCAGCGCCGCGACGACTTGCGGCGTGGCGATCGGTGTCGCCGCGGTCGGAGCGATCGGCACCGTGGTCGCGGTGGGTGCGCTCGGCGTGGGCGCTGGTTTCTCAGCGGCGGTCGGTGCGCTCGGCGCGGCGTCGGCGTCCCCGGCGGCGGTGATGGCGAGCACGACGGCGCCAACCGGCACAATATCGCCCTCTTCGAAGTAGCACTTAGCGACGACGCCCTTCCGCGGCGACGGGATCACCGCGGAGACCTTGTCGGTCAGCACCTCGAAAAGCGGCGTGTCTTCCTCGACAGCGTCGCCTTCCGCGACGAGCCACTTGACTAGCTCGCCTTCAACAACGCCTTCGCCGATGTCCGGCAGCTTGAACTCGAACGCCATGTCGTCTCTCCCAGTCGGCTGTGACGCCGCGTGTTCCGAACAGGTCGTGCACCCTATCCGTAGGTGGCTACGGTCCTCAACGCTGTAAGCACCCGGCCTGCGTCGGGCAGGTACGCGAACTCCAAGGTGTACGGGAAGGGCGTGTCGTAGCCCGTCACCCGTGTCACCGGCGCCTCTAGCCAGTCGAAGCAGTGCTCCATCACCAAGCTCGTGATCTCCGCGGCATACCCACACATGCGCGGCGCCTCGTTGGCCACCACGACACGTCCCGTCTTCTTCGCGCTGGCGACGATCGCCTCGAGATCGTAGGGCATCAGCGAACGCAGATCGACGAGCTCGACGTCGATGCCTTCCTGTTGCGCCAGCGCGGCAGCCTTCTCGCAGGTGTGCACCATCGCCCCATACGTCAGGATCGTCACGGCCGTGCCGTCGCCCGTCAGCTCGCGCGCAATCGCGGCCTTGCCGATCGGGACGGTGTAGTGGCCCTCCGGCACTTGGCCTTTGGGATGGGAGCCCCAGTTCTTACCGTGATCGGGACCCCGATAGACGCGCTTGGGCTCCAGCACCATCACGGGGTCGGGGCTCTCGAGCGCGCTGAGCAGCAGGCCCTTGGCGTCATACGGGTTACTCGGCGCGACGACGACGAGACCGGCGTGGTGCACAAAGAGCGATTCGGGAGATTGGCTGTGGTAGTGGCCGCCCCGAATACCGCCGCCCACCGGGGTGCGAATCACCACGGGGCACGGGTACTCTCCACCCGAACGGTACCGGAACTTTGCCAGCTCGTTCACGATCTGATCGTAGGCTGGGAAGATGAAGTCCGAGAACTGGATCTCCGCCACGGCCGTCACGCCGTACAGCGCCATGCCAATCGCGGCGCCGATGATCCCTGACTCGGCCAGCGGCGTATCGATGACACGATCCTCGCCGAACGCCGCTTGCAGCCCAACCGTCGCGCGAAAGACGCCGCCAAACTTACCGACGTCCTCGCCGAGCACCACGACGTTGTCGTCGGCTGCCATGGCGAGGTGCAGGGCGTTGTTGACCGCCTGGATGATATTCATCGTCGCCATCGGTTTGTCCTTTCATCTGCGCCCGAGGTGTCGGGCAGGGTGAGCGGTGGTGGTGCAGCGAAAACGCCGGATCGATGGGCGTCTGGGCGCCTAGCCTGCGCGATAGTCTGACTCACCGGAGGCCACGTGGGCGGTCATCGCGTTGAGCTGCGCGTCGAGGTGGGCAGGACGCTCCGCGAAGACGTCGTCGAAGACCGTGTCGAGGGCCGGGTGCGGTTTCGACTCGGCGATCGTGAGCGCCGCGATGATGCGTGCGCTGGAGGTGTCGACGCAGGCCTGCTCCTTGGTCTCGTCCCACAATCCCTTCGTCTCCAAGTAGGCGCGGAGGCGTTTGAGCGGGCATAACTCAGCCCAGAGCGCCTCTTCTTCGCGGCTGCGATAGCTGCTTGGATCGTCCGAGGTGCTGTGCGCGGCGATGCGGTACGTCTTGGCCTCGATGAGGGTTGGACCGTTGCCGGCGCGCGCCCAGTCCGCGGCGTCGCGGACCGCCTTGATGACCGCGAGCACGTCATTGCCGTCGACCAACACGCCGCGGATGCCGTATCCATGGGCGCGCAGCACGATGTGCGCCGCCGCCGTTGTCTTCTCAAACGGGGTCGAGATGGCGTATCCGTTGTTGCGGCAGAAGAAGATCGCAGGTGATTTCCAGACGCCGGCGAAGTTCAGGCCGACGTGGAAGTCGCCCTCGCTGGAGGTGCCCTCGCCGAAGAAGCAGATCGAGACGGCGTCGTGACCCATGAGCTTGGCGGCGTAGGCGCTGCCGGTGCACTGCGGGATCTGGGTGCCGACCGGGGAGGAGATCGAGACGATGTTCTGAGCGCGCGCGGTCCAGTGCACGGGCATCTGGCGGCCCTTTGCGGGGTCGTCGCAGTTGCCGACCATGTTGTCGACCCAGGCCTGAAAGGGCATGCCGCGCCACAACGCGATCCCGGGCTCACGGTACGCCGGGTAGAACCAGTCGCGGGCTTCCAGGGCGTAGGCCGGGCCGTAGGAGCAGGCTTCTTCGCCGGTGCACGCGAGGTAGAAGCCGAGGCGGCCCTGACGCTGCATCTTGATCATGCGGTCGTCGTACACACGCTGCGCCAACATGGCTTCGTAGAGCCTGATGAGGTCGGCCTCCGGGATCGTCGCGATGAACGCCGCGTCGACGACTGAGCCGTCTGGCGCCATGACCTGAAGCAGCTCGGTCGAGACGGTCGGTGCGCTCTGGAGGGTCGAGACGGTCGGAAGGGTGTGCGCGGCGGAGCTCATGCGGGCAGCCTCCTGGAGCGGACGATCCACACAAAATCGAGTGAAAACGGTCGGCCTGAAAAGCGGCGCAGAATCTATCACGGGATCCCAGATTCAGGGAAGGGTGGCGCTTGGCGCGAGGGGTTGCTCCTGACTGATGGCCTCGGCACTCTTGGTGCATGATCAACGGCCCGATTCGCCGCGTGCGCGTCATCCTCCCCAGCTCTCCCATCCCGAATCAGGCGGCCTTCGATGCGGGGCTGGATTGGCTGCGCGCCGAAGGCGTGACCTTGCTGGTGCCAGCCGCGCCGCCGCCCGGACCGCTGCCCTTTCTCGCTGGTCCAGACCTTGGACGCGCACAAGAGTTGGGGGGCGCCTTCGCCGTAGAAGACGTCGATGCGGTGTGGTGTGCCCGCGGTGGCAGCGGCGCGCAACGGACCTTGTCGGCGCTCGACGCCGTCGGGGCTTGGGCAGCGCGGGTTGAAGGCGCGCGCGACGAGACGATGCCGGGCCCGTCCGTGTCTGGCGGCGCGCTTGCCGGCGGCGCGCTGCCCGGCGGCGCAACGGTGGGCAGGGTGGACGATGAACCGCGCCGCCGCGCCCCCGGCCACGGCTCGACGACGGCCCGGCCCAGTCGGTTCGCGCAAGTGCGTCGCGCCGTGCCGCTCGTGGGGCTGAGCGACGCCACCGCGCTTCTGTTGGCGCGTCTGCACGACGACCGGCCCGGCGTGGCGATCCATGGTCCCGTGATCACGCAATTGACGCGTCTGGATGCTGCATCAGCGACCGCCCTCCGCGCTTGGCTCGCTGACCCGACGACCCTTCCCGTGCTGCGAGCGTCGCCAGCGCGCGTTCATGTCGCGGGGCGGGTCGAAGGCACCCTGGTGGCCGGGAATCTGGCTCTGTTGGCGTCTTGCTGTGGCACGCCGGAGCAACCCCGACTCGACGGCGCGGTGCTGCTGGTCGAGGAGATCGGCGAGCCGGCCTATCGGATCGACCGGATGATGGCGCAGCTCGCGCGCAGTGGCGCGCTGCATGGACTTCGGGGTCTCGCGCTGGGATCGTTTGAGCAGTGTACCCCGCCCGACGCCGCCGAGGCGTGCCTGGCTTGGTGGGCGCGCCGGCTCGATGTGCCGTGTCTCGGCGGTCTGCCCGTCGGGCATGGGTCGGCGTGTTGGCCCGTCGCCCTCGGCCTGCGCTACCTGCTCGCCGCCGAAGACGGGCTTCTGGCGCCACTTGAGAACGTCCACGCGTGGCTGCACCGCACAGCAGTCGCCGGAGATCGTCGGCACGGCGGCGCCGCGTGAGCCATCCCACCGCGTCCGATCGCCGCGCTGCCGGTGCGCTTCGCGACACCTCGGACGGCCTGCAATCCAAGCTCGAAAGCCGGCTGCTGCCGCTCATACGCGACGCCATCGACGCGGGCGTCGGCTCCGCGATGGGCCTCGGTGTTGTCACCACTGGCGGTGGACGTGCGATGTGCATCGCGGGCGCGACCCTGCGTTTCTCGGAGGAGCCGGCCTCACCGCGGGGTGGGAACGCGTCGTCGACGGCCCGGGCCGTCACGGCGAGCACGCTGTTTGATGTCGCCTCCCTGACCAAACCCATGGTCACCTCCACGCTGCTCGCCGGCGCCGTCGCCGAAGGGCGCTTGTCGCTCGAGCAGCGCCTCGATTCGGTGTTGCCCGCGGCGGTCGGCGCCGCCCTCGGTGACCGCACGCTCCGGTCGCTGCTCGGGCACACCTCTGGCGCGATCGCCTGGCACGACTTCTATGCGGAGACCCGGAAATTGGCCCTGGACGCGCGACCTGACGCGATGTTGACCGCGGTGTTGCGGCATCCGCTCAGCCGCACCGCCCAGCCGCCGACTGACGACTGCGCCGTGTATAGCGATCTTGGGTTCATCGCCCTCGGCCGCGCGTTGGAAGTGCACTTTGGCGCGCCCCTCGACGTGCTCTTTGCGCGCCGTGTCGCCGCGCCGTTGGGGCTGCAGGCACAGTTCCGACGCATCAGCCGGCGCGCGTCGGCGCCGCTCGATCCGCCCGACCGCGCGGTCGTCGCCACGGAGATTTGGCCGCCGAGGTGCCCCGATGGTCGACCTCTGCAAGGGGTGGTCCATGACGATAACTGCGCAGGTCTCGATGGCGTCGCTGGGCATGCCGGGTTGTTTGCCTCCCTCGACGACGTGCTGACTTGGGCACGCGCTTGGCTGCAGGCTGTGGCTGGCGAACAGACGGCGCTAGGCGCCCGTCTGCCAGCTTCGCTCGCGCGGGCGTGGGTCACTTCGACGGGCACTGGCGCCCCTGGACCGGGTAGCACGACCTGGCGGCTCGGCTTCGACACCCCGTCATCCGGGCAATCCAGCGCTGGCGCTAGGGTCAGCGACCGCGCGTTCGGTCACCTGGGGTTCACCGGTACGAGCGTGTGGATCGATCCCACTCGTGGCGCCGCCGTAGTCCTGCTCTCCAACCGCGTCCACCCCTCTCGCGCCGCGCACGCCCCGATCAAGGCGCTGCGACCGCGCGTGTACGATGCTGTTTGGGGCCTGCTCGATACGTAGCGCCGGTCGATTGACCGAGTTTGCGTCGCGCTGCTACGCTCCTCGTCGCTCGATGGTGGGAGGTTGTGACCGCTTTGGCCAAACGGATTCTCGACCGAGAAAGGGACCCGTCACCCACGCAGTCGAAGAAGTGGAACCTGCCAACTGCGCCCCGAATTCCTGGGCTCATTCACGTCTGGATTGTTGTCCGCTTGAGGAGATTCGGTGTCAGACGCCCGTCCCATCACCGATGTTACCGACTACGTCTGCGGCAGCTGCTGGGGCTCGTTCAATAGCGGCGCGCCCGGCGTCTCGATCGACGCCGACAGCGGCGAGCCCGGCGCGGTCGCGCGCATCAGGTGTCCACACTGCGGCCATATCCAGCTGGGCGGTCGATCGATCGTCGACGCGGTCAACGCCGCCACGGCCAGCGGCTTGGGTGCCGCGTCGGGCGGCTTCACGAGCGACGAACCGAACGCCGACGAGCGTGCGATGGTCAGCGTGACGGCGGCACCGGCGACGCCGGCACCGCAGACGCCGGCGGAGATAACCTCGCCCGAGCTGCCGGCGGCGGTCTTTGAGGAGACATCGCCCGCGATTGTGCCATCCGCAGCCTCGCGCCAGACGGCGGCCCACGGCTCCCCGCAGTCCGATTCAGCGGTGCGGCCAAGCGATGATGAGCTGTTCGCTGTCTTCGCCGCGACGCTCGACAACGCCACACACGGCGGCGTGGTCGGTCCGGCCGTCGTCAAACGCGGGGCAAGCGCGCCCTTCACAGCCGTGACGGTGGGTGACGCCGAGCTTGGTTTTGCCGATGGCTCGAGCGTGTCTGATCTGACTGATCCCGAAGCGGACCTCGACGCGATAGAGGCCGGTTTTGCGGCGGTGAATGCGGGGACAGACGCAGGCGTCACGGTCGACGGGAAGACGGAAAACGCCAACGCTGTGCACGATCCGTTGGCCGAGCAGAACGGCTTGTTCGACCTCGACCCGTTCGACCAGGACACAGGCGAGTTCGAGGCCGCCGAGATCGGTCAAGCCTTGCACGTGAGCGCACAGAACACGGCGCCACAGGCGCCGTCGCAGGCCGTAGAACCCGAGCCCACCGAATGGAAGCTGAAGGCGCCGCCTGGGTTGACGTACAATTTTCACAGTTTGGATGGTCTCGTGGGCTGGGTCGGCACGAAAGACCCCAACGCGATGCAGATCTCCATCGACAGCGAGACCTGGCGCCCTTTCGCGCCATTTCTGGACGCCGCGCGCGATGGTCTGACCGGGCGCCAATCCTGGGACATCGCCGGCGGCGCGCCGATTCATGTGCGACACGGCTCGATGCGGTCGGCGATGGACGACATCGCCGAGCTTGACGCGGTCGCCATGGCACAAGCCAGCTTGCGTCTCGCGCCGTCCTTGAGTTTTGGAGACGAGACCGACACGCAGGACGACGCGTCGACCGACGAGGATGACGCCATCGCGGACTTCGGACACGACGCGGCGGAGTCGGCGAGCGTGGCCGGCGCCAGCGGTGGCGCGGCGAGTCCAACGCGCGCCAAACCTGTCGATGACCTCACGCGGCCCGACAGCCACAGCTCGGACCGATTCCCAGCCGCGCCCGCCGCAGAGACGGCGCCGACCGCTGGTTCCGGGGCTGCTTCGACGCGATCACACCGTGCGACCGGCGCCCGCCCGATGCCCCAGAAGATCGCCCTTGAGAAGGAGAACTCTCGGTCTCCGCTCATCGTCATCGCTGTGGTGGTCGTGCTGATCGGCGCTGTAGCTGCCGCCCTGTTCGCCACGGGCAGGCTGTGATCGAGGCGCCGTAGCGACCGACGAACGCCGCAGCTGGCAGCACCACGTCCCGTACGCCCGGCGTCGCAGCGCCAATCGCGCACTTGCGCTCGTCGACAGACGGCCGCACGCTCTGCGCCGCCCAGACCGTCGCTGCCGCAGTCATCGGGTCCCTTTTTTTGAAGCTGTTGGAGCGCCCGTGCCCACCCATCGGACCCCGTTGTTGCCTCGCCTCGCGTGCCTCGCCCTGGTCGCGTCCTTCGTTGGCTGCGGTGGCGCTGCCGTCGCCAAGGTCACGCCCAAGGCCCAAGCCGCGGCGGCGTATGTCGATGGGCTCAAGAGCATGGCGTCGTCCAACTTCCTCGAGGCGCAGCAGGTGTTCACCGGCGTCCTGAAGATGCCCGCGTACCTGTCCGCCACCACCGTGGCGCGGCTGCGCTTCGCCGATTCGCTCTACGCGCAGTCCAAGTATGAAGAGGCGGTCCAGGTCTATCAGGGCTACGTTCGCCGGCACGACGGATCGGAGAACGTGCCGTACGCGCGGTTTCGCATTGCGCAGAGCTACTACCAGCTGGTGCCAACCGACTTCTGGTTGCTACCGCCGATCTTCGAGATGGACCTGAGCTCGGTCGAGCGGGCCCGCTACTATCTGGAGGCCTTCGTTCGGCGCTATCCCACGGCCGACTTCATCCCGAGCGTGCTGAAGATGCGGGATCGCTGCATTGCGCTGCAGATGGCACAACATCGGTACGTCGTGCGCTTTTACCGCGAGCGCAGCAAGCCCATGGGGATCATCTTCCGCAGTCACGAGCTGCTGCGTCGATTTCCGGTGCGCGGGCACACGCTGGCGGACTACGTGCCGCTGGCGGACGCTTATCGGTCGGTGACATGGCGTCGTCGCGAGATGGAGCTGCGCCGCGAGATCGCGCGCCGTTGGCCCGCCAAGCCGGAGGGGATCGCCGCTCGAGCGCGCGTCGCAGCGCTACGCAACGACATCGCGCAGCTCAAAGCGCAGGGTCGCAAGGACGCCGAGATGCCCCTGGAGCTCCCGCCGACCGCACACGAGCGGCCAGAGCGCTTGGCCGGGCCCGATGGCGTCAAGACCGGCGACGAACGCGGCGGGTACAAGCCCAAGACGCCGCAGGGCTAGGGACGCCCCAGAGCGCGGCTGTCGGTCCGTTATCCTTGCCTTTGTCTGGCCGCTGAGGTATCCGCGCGGCCCACGTTTAGTGGGACACCACGGCTGAACCCATTCGGCCATCGCACGTCCGGCGCGCACACAGTACGCGCTGGCGCTACGTCAACGCCCCACCGTCTCCCGACGCGGGCATCAAGGAGGGCCCCATGGCCAACAGCAAAAAAGGGACCAAGCAGGTCAATCCACCCACACCCAAGCAGCGCGTCTCCGCCGCTTTTGGTGGCAAGCGCGCGCTGGTCGACGAGATCACCGGCCTCATGGGCGACAGCACGCCTGAGCTCCGCAGCGCGCTGATGCAGGTGAGCAACGATCGCTTGATCAATCACCACCGCGCCACCAAGCGCATGGTCGCGAGTTTTGGCAGCAAGGACGGCCTCGTCGAGTCGATCATCGCGCTGCGCTTTCCCAAGGGCACGCCGGACGAAGGCTTCCGCGGCAAGCTGGAGGGCTACAGCCCGTGGCGCCTCGTCGACCTGCACCGCCAGACCAAGAACTGGGAAGTGAACCAGGCCAAGGCCGTCGCCAAGGCTGCGAAGCTCAAGGCTGTCAAAGCCAAGCGTCGCGCCAAGATCCGCGCCAAGAAGAAGGGCTAGCCCCCTGCGTGACTAGGTGGGCGGCTCATTCGCTGTCTCGCCGGTCTACCGATTCACAACGGCCGGTCGCTCGCGCGATCGGCCGTTGTTCGTTGTGAGCCGCCTTCATCCCCGCGCCAGCAGCGCCTGCCCTGTGTAGCTCTGCGGACAAGCCATGATGTCCTCTGGCGTCCCGACCGCCACAATCGCGCCACCAGCGTCCCCGCCCTCTGGGCCCAGATCGATGACGTGGTCGGCGATGCAGATCAGGTCCAGGTTGTGCTCGACCACCAGCACCGAGTTGCCCAGCTCCACGAGGTCTTGCAGCACCACCAGCAGCTTGCGCACATCCTCAAAATGCAGCCCAGTCGTCGGCTCATCCAGCACGTACAGCGTGTGGCCACGTTTGGCGCGTGACAGCTCTTTGGCCAGCTTCACCCGTTGCGCTTCGCCACCTGAGAGCGTCGGCGCGGGCTGACCCAAATGCAGGTAGCCGAGACCGACGCGCTGCAAGGTCGTCAAGACGCGGCCGATCTGTGGATGATTGCGAAACAGCTCCGCCGCCTCGTCGATGCTGGTGTCCAACAACTCGGAGATCGACAGGCCTTTGTAGCGCACCTGCAGCGTCGCCTCGTTGAAGCGGCGCCCTTCACAGACATCGCACGGCACATACACGTCGGCGAGGAAGTGCATCTCGATCTTCAGGACACCGTCGCCCTTGCAGTGCTCGCACCGGCCGCCTTTGACGTTGAAGGAGAAGCGTCCAGCCCCATATCCCGCCACTTTTGCGTCGGGGAGGCTCGCGTAGACGGTGCGGATCTTGTCCCAGAGCTTGGTGTACGTCGCCGGGTTCGAGCGGGGCGTGCGGCCAATGGGGCGTTGGTCGACCTCGATCACCTTGTCGATGGCCTCTAGCCCCGTGATCGCGCTGTGCTCGCCCACCTTCTTCTCGGAGCGATTGAGCGCGTTGGCGAGCGCGGGCAGCAGGGTGCCGTTGATCAGGGAGCTTTTGCCGGCGCCGCTGACGCCCGTGATCACGGTGAGGCAGCCCATCGGCAGGGCGACGTCGATGCCGCGGAGGTTGTTGGCGCTCGCGCCGGTGAGGGTGACCCAGCTGGTGGCGGGGCGGCGCGTGTCTCGGCTGGGCATGGTCCGTCGCCCTGCCAGCCAGTCGCCTGTCAGAGAGCGTGGGCTCGCCATGACCTGGGCAACCGTCCCCTCTGCGACCACCTCTCCGCCCCGAATGCCAGCGCCAGGGCCAAAATCGACGATGTGATCTGCGGCGCGGATCGTCTCCTCATCATGCTCGACGACGATCACCGAGTTCCCGATCGCGCGCAGGTGTTCGAGCGTCCGAAGCAAGCGGCGCGTATCACGGGGATGGAGGCCGATGGACGGTTCGTCGAGAATGTAGAGCACGCCGGTGAGCTCGCAGCCGACCTGCGAGGCCAGTCGGATCCGCTGTGATTCGCCACCGGACAGGGTCTGACCGTTGCGGCCCAAGCTGAGGTAGTCGAGGCCCACATCCGACAGGAAACCGAGCCGCGCGCGGATCTCTTTGACGAGCTCCGAGGCGATCGTTGCGGTGTTTCCGACGAGCTCAAGCGCGCTGAACCACGCGTTCAACTCCGACACCGGCATCTGCGACAGCTTCGGCAAGATCACGCCATTGAGTCGCACCGCCGCGCTCGCCTTGCAGATCCGCATGCCGTCACACTCAGGACAGATCTGCTCGACAAAAAACGCCCGGTAGTGCTCGCGCATCTGCGCGCTCGCCGTCTCCTTCCACCGTCGCTCGATCTGCGTGAGCGCGCCCTCAAACCGCATCGACCACTCACCCTTGCCGTTCTTGCCGTCAAGTTTGACGTTCACCTTCTTCGCCGCGCCATACATCAGGAGCTTGCGATCGCGGGGCGTTAGCGCGTCCCACGGCGTGTCGAGATCGACCTTGTAGTCGCGCTCCAACGCCTCCAGCAGGCGCCGGGTCCACGAGTTGTTCTCGACCTGCTTGGCCCACGGCGCGATGGCGCCCTCTCGCACGGTCAAGCTGCCGTCCGGCACCACGCGCTCGGGGTCGGCCTTCAGCGCGATGCCGAGGCCATTGCACGTCTGGCACGCGCCGAGCGGGGTGTTGAACGAGAAGCGCTGCGGCGTCAGCGGCGGATAGCTCACGTTGCAGGTGTCGCAGTACAGCGCCTCGGAGTAGGACTTCTCGACAAAGGCGAAATCGTCCGCGCGTTGGTCCGCGCCGAGCATCACCGCGGCCGCACACTGGCCCTTGCCCTCCTTGAGCGCGGTCTCGACGCTGTCTGTGAGCCGCAGCGTGTCGGCCTGCCGGATCACGACGCGATCGATGACGAGATCGACGTCGTGCTTGCGGTTCTTGTCGAGCGCCAGCTCAGCCGTCAGGCGCACGACCTCGCCATCGACCCGCGCGCGCAAATAGCCCCGTTTCATCGCGTCTGAGAAGGTGTCGGTGAAGGTGCCCTTGCGACCCCGCTCCAAGGGAGAGAGCACCAGCAGCCGCGTGCCCTCTGGGAGACTGTTGAGATCGGCGACGATCTGGGCGGGATCTTGGGTGCCCACCGCGGCGCCACAGGTGTGACAGTGCTGCTGGCCGGCGCGGGCGTACAGCACTCGGAGGTAGTCGTAGATCTCGGTGATCGTCCCGACCGTCGAGCGCGGGTTGCTGCCGGTGGTCTTCTGATCGATCGCGATCGTAGGTGAGAGACCGCGGATGTGATCGTAGAGCGGCTTGTCCATCTGGCCGAGGAACTGCCGCGCATAGGCCGACAGGCTCTCGACGTAGCGGCGTTGGCCTTCTGCGTACAGGGTGTCGAACGCGAGCGAGGACTTCCCCGACCCGCTGACCCCACAGAAGACGACGAGCTTTCCCTTCGGAATGTCGAGGTTTACACCCTTGAGATTGTGCTGCCGGGCTCCGCTGACAACCAGACGGTCGCCAACGTAGCGGCGGTCGTTCGCGCTCATCTTGATCTCCACGGTTGTCCGTTTATTCGCCGCCGGCGGCGTCGCCGCGATCCATGGCGGCCAACACGGCTCGCTCAAAAGCGCGCGCGTCATCGTTAAAGGCGGCGAGCGCGGCTGCGTCCAGATCCAACGCGAGCTGGCCGCGGCTCAGCACCACAGCGCGGTCGGCGATCGCGAGGGCGGACTCGGCGAGATGGCTGGCGACTAGGATGGCGCAGCCCTCGTCCCGACGAGCCTGAAGCAGCTGCCGCAACGCGAGCGCGGAGCGGATGTCGAGGCCCGTGTAGGGCTCGTCGAGCAGCAGCACTTGGGTCTGCGCCGCGAGCCCCAGACACAACGCTGCCTTCTGCCGCATCCCGCCCGACAACACGCGGGTTGGCCGCGCCAGGGCCCGACCGATCTGCAGGGCCTCCGCGTGGGTGCGCAGTCGCGCCAGCGTCGTGTCCGGGTCGAGGCCGCGCCAGCCGATCATCGCTTCCGCGTGCTCCAGCGCCGACAGGAACGGCGCAAGCGGCGGCGATTGCGCGACGTGCGCGAGCTTGGCCCGCGCCTTGTCGTCCTGCTCACCGAGCGTGTGGCCGTCGACCTTGACCGCGCCGCGATCGGCGATGAGCTCGCCGGAGAGGATGCGAATCAGCGTGCTTTTTCCGGCGCCGTTGGCGCCGAGCAGCACCGTGATCGTGCCCGGCGCCAGATCGAGGTCGATCCCGCGCAGGATAGGTTGATCGAGCCAAGATTTGTGCACCTGTCGTGCGGCGAGTGGGGCGTTCATAGGGGCGGGAGCGTGCCATGCGTCGCGCCGCGCAACAATCGCCGCGGCGGCACCACACCGGGGCGGCGTGTCGCGCAGTGCAACGCTCAGCCTAGCCCAGCGACGAGCAGCATCGCTGCGGCCAGCCCAAGTCGACCGGCCCACACGGCCACCGCGCGATGGCCAAGGCGCACCAGCAGGGCGGCGGTCACCGCGCCCCCGAGCAGCCCCGCCGCCGCGCCGCCCCACGCGCCGGAGGTCCAGCCCGCTGCGATCGCCGTGATCGCGGGCGTCGTCAACCGCAACGCGAGCGATCGTTCGGCCGCTCGCAGCGTATCGGACCGACCACCCAGCCACGCCGCTGCAGCGCTGAGCTCTGGGCCTGCCAGCAGCAGCCCGAGGCCGCGGGTGCCGGCGTACAACGTCGCCGCGAAGCAGAGGATCACCACGGATTCTGGTGCGGTTTTCGGGCCGACCGCCAAGGTAGCGGCGAGCGCGATCAACACGCTGACAAAGAGCGACGCCGGGTAACGTCGGACCCAGGCGCGGCCCAGAAACTGCACGCTGGTCTCCTGCGCGGCCAGCCACCTGGGCGGCTGTGGCGCCTCTTCGGCCAGGGCAAACGGCGTGGCGTGGGCCTGCTCGATGACCAACAACGCACGGTGCACCTGGGGCGCGAGCCGCGCGCAGCGGCGCCGCGCTGACAGCGCGCTGCCGACCAGGACGATCGCCGTCGCAGCCCAGGCGCGCTCCGCGCTCAACACCTGCGGCGCGGCGTTCCAGAGCGCCGTCAGCAGCGCTGCAGGGATCAGCCCAGCCAGAAAGGCGAGCGCTGGTGCATAGAGCAGCGGCGCGACCTCCGGCGGGCCAAAACCGACGCCGGCAGCCGCCCGCCAGGCACCCTGCGTACCTGCGGCGATCGTCGCCATGGCGGCGGCGAGCAACGTCATCGACGCGATCGCGGCGCCGAGGACGCCGCTGCTGAGCACGGCGGCGCCGCGCTGCGCCGCGACCGCGTCGAGGCCCAGGCTGAAGCTGGCGAGCAGAAAACCAGCTGGGACAGCCAGCAGCGTCGCGACGAGCAGCCAGGCCGACCGCACGGCGTCGCTGAAGATGGAGGCGCCGGTCTGGCCGAGAAAACGTCGGGTCACCGCGTGGGTCGGCGTGGTCAGGCCGCTGAGGAGCGCCACTGGCGCGGGCAGGGCGCCCAATCCGGCGAGCACGAGGGCGCGGTCGGCCCACAGCGCCGGCGCGGTGTCTTGGAGCCCCCACGCCGCCAGGGCCCCGTAAGATCCGGCCGCCAGCGCCCATCCAACCACGGCCAACGGCGATCGTGCGCGGTCGAGTTGGCGAGCGGCAGGCGCGGCGGGCATAGCGGACACGGTAGACTCCACAGCGGGTGGTGCCGAGAAAAAACTGGGCGATCCAAGGTGCCCGGTCGACCGTCGTTTGGAAAGCGAAGCGACGCGCGGCTGAAGTGGTTGCCAAGCCTCGTGCAAGGGCCGATGGTTCCACCACTGCTTTGTTCGCGAGGTCACCATGGCATTTGCCCAACGCCACCAGAACGTGCGCCTTCGAGACGACTCGCGTCTGCCCATCGCGCTGGGTGTCGCCGTCACCCTCAGCAGCGCGCTATGGGGCTGGTCGTTTGTGGTGGTGGCTGGGGTCGGGCTCGCGCTCACGGCGGTGGCGCTCAACGCACGACGACACCCGACGCCGGCGCTGCGCCGCACCGCGCTGTGGTTATCGTCGGCAGCGCTCGCGATCAGCCTGCTCCTGCGGCTGAGCTTCGTGTCGTGGGAAGATGAAGCGACCAAGACCGTGAGCTGGCACATCGTCGGCGAGGCCGGGGCGCAGGCCGCCGCCGCCATCGGTCAGAAGCGGGTCGAGCTGCGATTCCGGCTGCATCCAGGCTACGTCCAAGCCCTCTACTCGACGCCCCTGGCGAGCGCTTTGGCGGGCGGACCGGCGACGATGCCCGCCACGTTTGCGGTGACCCACACGGTGTGGGGGCTCACCGGCGTTCGGGTGACTTCGCTGGGGTCCCACGTCCTGTGCGCCAAGACGCAGTGCCCGCCCAACGCCGTGCCGGTGGCGGCTGCAGACGGCGGCTGGCAGGCCGGAAAGCAGGGGCCATCGCCCTGGCGCTGACGTCAGTGGACCGCGACCTCTGAGACTGCGCGTGCGGCTAGGACAGCCTCACGCTGCTCCGGCGAGACGGCTCCCCAGCCGGGTTCGTACGCGAAGACGTCGCGGGCCAGGCGCGAGCCGAACTGGCCATCGAGGATCTCGAACTTGTCGAGACCGACCAACCCCGGATGCGCCTCGCCGAGCGCGTGGCTCAGCGACAGCAGCTCGTAGCGAAACATAGCGATGTAGTTCGCGTAGCGGTTCGCTTTGTGGGTCGGATCCAGACCGCGCATCAGCCAAGGGTTCTGGGTCGCGACGCCCGCTGGACAGTGCCCGGTGTGGCACTTCTGCGCCTGAATGCAGCCGATCGAGAGCATCGCCTCGCGTGCCACGGCGAGCATGTCGCACCCGAGCGCGAGGGCGAGCATCGCGTCGGGCGGCAGGCCGAGCTTGCCGGAGCCGATCCACACGACGTTCTGTTGAATGCCACGCTCGCAAAAGATGCGATAAACCCGCGTGAAAGCGAGCTTCCAGGGCAGCGACACGTGATCGCTGAACACCAGAGGCGCCGCGCCGGTGCCGCCCTCTCCGCCATCGATCTGGATGTAGTCGACGCCGCGCTCTCCGCTCACCATGAGGTCGGCCAGCTCTTCGAAGAACTCGAGCTGCCCCACTGCCGTTTTGATACCGACCGGCAGGCCCGTCTCGGCGGCCAGCAGCTCGACGAAATCGAGCAAGCCGTTCGCGTCTGAAAACTGGGTGTGGGCGGCCGGGCTGAGCACGGTCTGGCCGACCGGAACGCCCCGAATCGCCGCGATCTCCGGCGTCACCTTCGCGCCCGGCAGCACGCCGCCCTTGCCCGGTTTGGCGCCTTGGCTGAGCTTGATCTCCAGCATACGCACGTCGTAGCGCGCGACGCGCTCCTTGAGCATGGCGAGGTCGAAGTTGCCCTGCGCGTCACGACAGCCAAAATACCCGGTGCCGATCTGCCAGATGAGCCCGCCGCCGTGGTCGTGGTGCGACGCGATGCCGCCTTCTCCCGTGTTGTGCAGCGAACCGGCGATGGCCGAGCCGCGATTGAGCGCTTCGACGGCCGACGCGGACAGGGAACCGAAGCTCATGGCCGACAGGTTGACGATCGAGTTCGGGCGAAAGGCGCGCGTTCGGCCCCGTGGCCCACCGACGATCTTGGCGCACGGTATGTTGAAGAGCGGCCCCGGAAAGCTGGCGCCGGCATAGGGGAAGGTGGCCTGCTTGAGGATCAGGTAGTTGTCGACGCGCTCGACTTCGTTGTCCGTGCCAAACCCAAACAGGTTGTTTTCCTGCTTCGAGCTCGCATAGATCCACCGACGCTGATCGCGCGAGAAGGGCAGCTCCTCGTCGTTGTTGGTGACGATGTACTGCCGCAGCTCCGGCCCGACCCGCTCGAGGAGGTAGCGGAGATGGCCGATGATCGGGTAGTTGTGGATGATCGCGTGCTTTTTCTGAAACACGTCACGGGCTACTATCGCGCTCACAACGAGGCCGATGCCACCGGCCATGAGCGCAGTCGTCGACAGGTCCATCATGATGTCCTCCTATGGAGATCGCAGCATGACACGGCCCACGCGTTGGCGGCTAGCAGGCTGGAGTTGCGGGGCCGTCGCGCTGGTCCATCACGCTGGTCCATCACGCTGGTCCATCACGCTGGGCCGGCCTGTGGTAGAACCGCGCCGCACCCAGAGGTTGTCATGGCCGAACTAAGCTACAGCACCGCGTTTCCGTCATTCGATCCCGCTGATCTGGCCCAGGCGCGTGGGCTGTTTCGGGTCCTGGATGAGCATGGCCGCGAGGTGGCCGTCGATGGTGACGAAGCGACTGGCCAGGCAGGCGTCGAGGACGAGGTGGCGCTCCGGATGTGGCGCAGCATGGTGCGGATTCGCGTCGTCGACGACCGGCTCCTGGCGCTGCAGCGACAGGGACGCATCGGCTTCTACGGCGCCGCGACAGGGCAAGAGGCCAGCGTGATCGCGGCTGCGGAGGCGATGGAGATCAGAGATTGGATTCACCCCGCGTTGCGCGAGGGCGGCATGGCGCTGCATCGTGGCTTCTCGCTGCGGACCTGGTTGTCACACTGCTTTGGCAACGCGGAAGATACCTGCACCAAGGGCCGCCAGATGCCGTGCCACTATGGTTCGCGCGCGCATGGTTACGTGACGCTCTCTTCGGTTATGACGACGCAGTTTCCCCAGGCGGTGGGCACCGCGTATGCGATGGCCTTGAAGCACCCCTCGCCCGATGATCGACCGATTTGTTTTGCTGCGATTGGGGATGGCGCCACCAGCGAGGGCGATTTTCACGTCGCGATGAACTTCGCCGGCGTCATGCGCCCGGGAGGCCGTGGGTTGCCGCTGATCCTGTTCTGCCAGAACAACCAGTGGGCGATCAGCACCCCGGGAAGCAAGCAATGTGCCGCTGAAACCCTGGCGATCAAGGCTGTCGGCTATGGCCTGGTCGGCGTGCGCGTGGACGGCAATGACGCGCTCGCCGTCCTCCGCGTGATGCGGGAGGCCGTCGCGCGGGCCCGTCGTGGCGAGCCGCCGGTGTTCATCGAAGCCGTGACGTATCGGGTTGGCGCGCACACCACGTCCGACGATCCGAGCCGCTACCGCGACGAGAGCGTGACCGAACGTTGGCGCGACCTGGACCCGATCGCCCGCTTGGAGGCGTGGTTAGGATCGCGCGGTGTGCTCTCAGCAGCAGACGTGGCCGACTGGCGGCAGGCGTGTGACACCGAGGTGCGCACGCTGCTCACGGAGGTCGAGGGCATCGCTCCGCCGGCGCTCCGCACGCTGTTTGAAGACGTCTACGCCGAGATGCCGGCTCACCTGGAGACGCAGTTTGCCGCTGCGTCGGCGCAAGCCAGCACGTCGGTTGGCCCGGCCTGAGAGCCGGCTGGGCGACCAGCCTCGACGCCCCCGCCGACCCGTGGGTCGCCCAGCTCGCGTCCTGGTTGTCGGCGCGCTGTGCATCGTGCAGCTGGTGGCTGCGCGCCCGGCCCGTGCGCACGACGGGGACCTCACGTTCCGCACCCTCGTCACGGCGCACACCCGCGTGCACTACCCAGCGCGGCTGCGGGTCTTTGCCCACCGCGTCGCTGAGACCGCGGAGGAGGCGATCCAGACGCTTCAGCCGTTGTTTGGCTATCGGCCGCCGCGTCGCATCGAGCTGACGATCGACGACTACGCCGACAGCGCCAATGGCTTCGCTGGCTCCTTCCCCTTTGATCACGTGCAAATCCGCGCGTGGCCGCCGGCGCCAGGCAGTGATCTCGCCGACAACGGCGACTGGCTCCGTGGGCTTGTGTTCCATGAGATCGCGCACATTTTGCATCTGGGCGACACGGGCGGCCTGTCCACGGTGATCAACAGGGTGTTTGGCCGCACGTGGCTACCCAACCAGTTCTTGCCCCGCTTCTGGGTCGAAGGCTTGGCGGTCTACGCGGAGACCCGTTATCCGGGACGCGACAAAGCCGTGCGCGGCGCCTCACCCGCTCACAGTCGCGGCGGGCGCGCTGAGGCGGCGCCCTACATGGCCCAGCTCCGCGGCGCGCTGCGCGATGGCACCTGGCCGAAGCTCCCGCAGCTCACCGGACCACCGCTCGTCTGGCCGCGCAGCTCGGGTTGGTATCTGTATGGCAGCTGGTTGCTGGACTATCAGGCCGGCGCGCATGGTCACAAGAAGCTCAAGCGCTTCATTCACAGCTACGGACGTCGCGCTGTGCCCTATGGCATCAACGTGCTGTATCGCCGGATCTACGGCCGATCCGCGCTGCGCATGTGGTCCGATGCGACCGCTGCGCTGCGGCGCCGGGTCGCCCTTGAGCGCCGTTTGCGCCGCCGCGGGCTGGTCCCGCCGCGGGCGGCGTCGGATCTGCCGCTCGCCGTCAGCACCCTCGGCAGCTCGGCCGGTGACGGCGACGCGACCCGGGCCACCGCCCTGCCGAAGGCGGTGACCCGACTGACCCACGATGGCGAGTGGCGGGGGCGTCTGCGCTGGCTCCCCGACGCTGCGCACGTCGTGTACGCCCGCGCGCCGGCCGACGCGCTCGCCCGAATCGAGCGCTTGAACATGGCGACCGGGCGGCGTGACGTGTTGTGGCGCTGCGAGGCGGACTGCGATGACGTCACCCCGTCGCCCGATGGCCGCTGGTTACTCTGGGTGGCCACACGGCCTGTCGGTCGCCTCTATCAACGTCGAGAGATCTTCGCCGCGCCGCTCGTCACGTCGCCGGCTGGCGTCGCGCGCTTGGGCTCGCCGATCCGGCTGGGTTTCGGGATGCGCGCCCGCGAGCTCGCGTTGTCGCCGTCAGGGCGCTGGCTGGTCTGGGTGGCCGTGGCGTCCGATGGGCTCACCGAGATCAGACGCCTCGATCTGCCCGCCACCCTCGCAGCCGTTCGTCGTGGCCAAGCGCCACCGCGTCCGATCCGCGTGATCCGCGCGCCGGGTCACGACGTGGTGCTCGGGACGCCCACGCTCGATGATCAGGGCACCCTCTACTGGACCGCCGGCGCGGGCGGACGGCGCCAGATCTGGCGGCAACGCTTCGGCGGCTCCTGGGTCGCTCAGCAGGCGCCAGCGCCGTTGGCACCGCGCGGCGTGGTCGGGGTCGCCGAGGTGGTCGGGTTCACGCCGCGGCCGGCGGCGGTGCGGTGGGCCAATGATCTGTCGTGGCGACGTGTGCGCGGCGATGCGGTGTTGTCGGCGGTGATCGAGCTCGGGTCCTTTCGGGACGCGGCGACCCTGCGGGTCAACTCCGAGGGCGCGCCGTGGCAGCTTAGCAGCTGGACCGATACGGGGGTGGTCTCCGCCGCGCTCAGCTCGCGCGGCGAAGTCGCGGCGCTCGCGGTCGGCGGTCGTGGTCGCGACGTGCTGCGCTGCGCCGCCGCCGACGTCGGGCCGCCGATGGCCGCGCCGCGCGCGCCGCTGGTGGCGCTCGCGCAGCTCCGATTTCAGCCGCGCCCCTTGCGCCTGACCGAGGGCCCCTACGAGGCCGTCAAACCGGCCTGGCCGCGCGCTTGGTCGCCGATCGTCCAGATCGCTGGCGGCGCGTCTGCGCTCACGCCGGACGCCACCACGCTCGGCTTTGAAGTTGACGCCCGCGATCCGCTGGAGACGCTGAGCTGGCACTTGCTCGCCCAGAGTGACCTCGCCTTCGCGTCGCCGCTGGTCGTCGCGACCTTCAATCTGGCGCGCTACGAGCCGTTGTGGAGCTTGACGATGGCCTGGGCCCGCGGCGCCGTCTGGGCATCGGGCGGTGGCACCTACGTTCGTGTCCCGATCTCGCAGTGGGTCACGCACCTCGGTGGCGCGTGGCGCTACCCGTTGGCGCGGGGCGGGTGGACGCTGTCGTGGGGCTGGCGTGGCGCGTTGCTGCGTCCGAGCGATGCACACGCCCGGTGGCTGCTCCAGAGCGTGCCCGAAGACCCGTTTGGCCCCGTGCCCTACCGACCCTTCTTGGGCCGCACCAGCAGCCTGAGCGTGGGGGTCGCCTACGATCGCAGCGAGCGGTATCCAGATTCGGCGGTCGAGGAGCGGCGCCACGGCATTGGGGTGACGCTCTTTGTCGACGACGCCCTGATCGGCAGTGAACTGCGCCAGAGCCACCTCGACGTTCAGGCGCGTTGGACCGCGTCGCTCGGACGCCACCGAGCGTTGGAGCTGCGCGGCAAGCTCGCCTGGGCAGCCACCTACGAGCCCAGCGCGCCGCCCTTTGCGCTCTCCGGACTGCCCGCGAGCGACGCCCAGTCGCTCCTGTTCTCCGGCGCCGCTGGTGACTTTGGCGTCGTGCGTGGTCTCGTCCTCGTCGACGTCCCCGGGCCGCGTTTCGCCGGTCCCGCGCTGGCCTGGGGCTCCGCGGCGCTGAACTTGCCATTGCCTGCGGTAGGCGCTGGCCTCGACCTGCTGCCGGTCTTTCTGGGTCGCACGTGGGTCAGCGTGTTTGTGGACGGCGCGCGGATCTGGTCCGGGCCGGAAGCACGGCTGCGCTATCAGCTGACCCGCGGCGGTTGGGCCGTGTCGGGCGGCGTGGAGATCGCCGCCCGGCTGGAGACGGGCTACATCGGGCAGGGCTCTGTGCGCCTTGGGTTCGCGGCCGCGTTTGGCGACATCACGTCGCAGCTCTGGTACGTGCGGCTGGGGCCCTAGCCGGTCCGCGTCGCAGGCTGATCGTCGTGATCCCGCACAGCTCACCCGCCGAAATGAAAGCTCAGCCCCGCGTCTGCCTGAAGCCCCGGCTGGAACCGGAGTTGGCCCTGGGCGGTCTGCGTGCGAAGCCGCCGGTCCGGGCCTTCGTAGAGGAAGCCACGCGCTTGCACAAAAAGCGTCACCCATGCCGACGCAGCCCAGTGCATGCCCGCGTCGGCGTGGGCGCCCAGCAGCACCGCGTCGTTGCGCGGACCCCCCCAAAACGTCGGTTCGATGCGGCTGATCATCGCACAGAACCCGGCGCCTAGGCGCAGCGCGAGCCGCGAATGCAGACGAAATGGCGTCGTCAGCGCGAAGCCGCCGACGTCGTCAGCCCGCGCCCCATCTGGCCAGTCGACCGTGGCCCGGTTGGCAAACACCTCCACGCCGAGCCAGCGTGGCCACACCTCCCAGCGCAGCACAGCGCCGGTGCCATAGCCGCCGTAAGCGCCATGCCAGGAGGTGCCATACGCGCCGACCGACCAGCTGCGATCCAACGCGGCCCGTGTCGTCGCGGCGACGGGTTGGCTCGGGGTGGCGGTCGCCGTCGCGGCTGGACTGAGGAGGGCGCCGCAGACGAGCACGAAGATCGGCAGGATGCGAGTAGCCGCGTGGGCGACGATGCCCGCTGGGCGCGGTGAGATGTGTGACATGAGGACTCCTGAGGTGGGTGACCAAGGAGTTCAACCCCGCCCGAGTCCCAAGGTGTTACCTCAAGATTCGGCAGCTGCCGGATCGACCTGGGATACGATGGCGATGCGTCCTCTCCAGTATGACAATCTGGGGATGAGGTCGTACGCTGCCGCCGACCCGCGGCGTGCGGCCGTGTGCGCTGCCGCTGTGTCCGAAGCTCGGCGTGGCAAGCTGCGCCTGGCCGCTTGCGTACGTGGGTCCGTCGCCCACCCTGATCTGCTGGAGGTTTCTCTGATGATGACGCTGATCTGCACCCGAACTTGAAGCGCTTGTCGCAAGGCGGTCGCCTTGCTGAAGGAACACAACATCCCGTTCACGTACCGCGAATACACCGAGGCGCCGTTGAGCCGCGTTGAGATTGAGGCCGCGCTCGCTGGGTTGGCCATGTCGGTTCAAGACGTGCTGCGCAAGCGCGACGCGAACAAGTACGGCTTCTCCGGCGCTGAGTCGGACGACGTGCTGCTCGACGCCATGGCGGCGAACCCGCGCATGCTGCAGCGCCCTATCGGTCTGTTTGCCGGTCGCGCCGAGCTGGGTCGACCACCGGAGAATCTGTTGCGTCTGGTCGGGGCGGGCGCCGCGTCATGATCGTGCCGCCGTCAGCCCCCGGCGCCGGAGGTCCGGCGCTCAACGACCGCGATATGAGCGTGTTGGCGCTGGCCCGCCTGTTGCGCGGCCGCGGTGACGCGGCGCAGGCCGTGCAGCTGCTCGACGCGACCTTGAGCCAGGCGCGTCTGCAGACGCCGGCGACCACCACGCTGTCGGCCGACGTCGCGTGGCTGCACCTCGAACGCGCCGGTTTGAGTCAAGACGCTGGTGATCTGACGTCGGCGGATCATCACGGGCTGCGCGGCGTGTTCCATTTTCAGCGGGCGGGGGACCGCGGTGGCCAAGCCGCTGCCGCCCTGCTGCTAGGAGATCTCGCCTGGCAGGGCGGAAATCCGGAGGCTGCGGCGCGGTGGTGGACACGCTGCCACGCGCTCGCGGACAACGTCGGCAACCCGATGCTCGGCGCGCGGGCGCTCGCGGCGCTGGCCTTGCTCGAGCTGTCGATGGCGCGCCCCGATCAAGCCGAGGCGATGCTCGCCGCCGCCGAACACCGCGCCCAGACCGATCTCGACGAGGCGCTCGCCGGCGAGGTGCTCGACACAGGCACTCGCGGCTTGCGGACTGAGGCGAGGGCCGAGACGCGCGTCGTCGAGGCCTCCGTCGCCTTGGTGCGCGCCCGCCAGGCGATTCGGGCGGGGCGATGGTCCGCTGCCCGTCTGCTGCTTGGCGCTGTCGCCGAAGTAGCGCAGCAGCAGGGCGCGCCGGGGCTCTACGTCGACGCGCTGCGCCTCGACGCTGTGGTCGCGCGACGCCAGGGCGATCCGCGCAGCGCCGCCGAAGGGCTCATCCTCGCGGCGGACGCGGCACGTGCGGCCGGCATGCTGCGGCTCGCCGCGCTTGTCGACACCGAGCGCGTGCTCGCGCTGGCTGACAACGAGGCCTGGCCGGAGGCTTTCGCCCTACAAAATCAGGCTCCGCCGCCGTCCATCGCCGCGCAGCCGGCCGTGCACGCCGCCCGCTTGGAGGCGTTCGCGGTGCTGTCCCTGCGCGCAGGCAACGCGATCGCCGCGGAGCGCTCGGCAGCTGAGGCCGAGGCCACCCGGCTCGCGGCCCACGACTTTGCTGGGAGCGCGCGCGCCACCGCGTTGCTCGCCGAGGCGCAGCTCGCCGGTGGAGACGTCGCGCTCGCCGCTGAGACCGCCGAGCGCGCGGCCGCAGCGGCGGTAAGCGCCGGCCGAATCGAC